>TARA_R110002124_G_scaffold92599_8_pt1 | contig 60445 bp, 62 predicted proteins | sample TARA_R110002124 | Tara Oceans TARA_R110002124 (sample SAMEA4397445) | marine metagenome | biome: Polar Biome; feature: [SRF] surface water layer (ENVO:00010504); material: water (ENVO:00002006), including particulate matter (ENVO:01000060) such as... | depth 5 m
TTAGGCGCTCGCACTTGGTCTCGCGGATACAGCGGCATACCAGCGCTTCAGATTGTCCAGCCCTTCCGGCATTTCGATTTTCGCCATGCCGGTTGCAAAGTCGACAACGACCAGCGCTCCGACATCTGCGGCTGAAAAAGTGTCGCCCACGACGAAGTCATGCCCCGCCAATTGCTCATTCAGGTCCTCGAAAAAATAGACAACACGCTGCCGTCCGCGTTCTGCAAGTGCCGGAATCTGTTCCACATCGCGCGGACCCGTAATCGCACGTCCGGCAAGACGGGGGGCTGAATTCCGAAGCGCTTCCGCCACGGCCATAAACCCATTGACATTAATATTGTGGCACCAGTCATTTATCTGTGCCCGCTCAGTAGGATTTCTGCCAAACAAAGGCGGTTCGGGGCAAATTTCCTCGATATAGCGATTCATCGCGTCGATGGACGAGATCCGTGTGCCGTCATCCAGCTCCAATACCGGAACCGTACAGTTCGGATTAATCTGCTTGAAGGCGTCCGTCAACTGCTCGCCCTCGCGCATATTGACCATGACTTTTTCTACTTCAAGACCCTTTTCCGCCAGAAATATTCTGACCCGGCGCGGGCTTGGCGGGCCAACACAATCATATAGCTTCATTTTCTTTTTCCTATCCAGTTTTGCGCCCCGGATCAGTTTTCTCCGTTTTACGGTAATTCTGCGAACTAACAGTTGCAGCCGATCACAGTAGTAGATTTCTCATTCTCAAGAAACACTGGCGCCGACCGGAAACAACATTAGCTATTACGTTTTCAGCCAGTAGTCTCCATTTTCCCGCGTCTTGAGATGTCCTGCGGTCGGTCCGGCAAAATGCGTGCCGATAATAAGCGTATCCGAGTCACTATATTTTTTTAGAAAACCTTCGCGGGTAACACGGGCCGCATCCGCATCGGCATCGGCGGAACTCGACCATTCCGGATGGGCGATCTGACAGGGATGGTGCATACTATCACCCGTGATCACGGCCTCTTCTCCATTGGATCTGATCTGGACACAGACATGCCCGGGCGTATGTCCGGGGGAAGGGAACAGGCTTATCCCGTCACAAATCTGATGTTCCATTGAGACGAAGTCGGCAAGCCCCGCATCAACGATAGGCGCCACAGAATCGCCGATTACATCGCCGAACTCGTCCTGTGACGCAGAACTCCAGTGAGCCCACTCTTTCTCGCCTATAAGATATCGCGCGTTTGGAAATGTCGGCACCCACTCACCATCCACAAGCATTGTGTTCCAGCCAACATGATCGACATGCAAATGTGTACATAAAACAGTATCGATACTTTCACGTGGATAGCCTGCGGCCTCGATATCCGCCAGAAAGCTGGTTTGCAGCATATTCCAGGCCGGGATTTCACGTTTCTTATCGTTGCCGAGGCAGGTATCGACAATAATTCGGCGCTCTCCCGTGTCGATGATCAGCGCATGAATGCTCATGATCAACTTCCCCTCTTTCGAGGCGAAATGCGGGATAAGCCAGTCAATAGGCTGTATTGCCTCCGGGGTTGCCTGTGGCAGGATAAACCGTGTCCCGCCCATTGCCTCCACCTCAACGACCTGGGTGATTTTAATATTCCCGATCTGCCACCTGTTCATCCGCTCTCCCTCCATTATTATTATTTTCTGGCAAACGAGTATAACGGTTCAGGATCACCTTACAATAACGATCAACCGGATTTTCCGAAGGTCGCCCAAGCCGCATAAATACGGGTACAGGTCGTTATCCAGCACATACCCCCAAATATCAGCGCAATTGCAAAAAAGTAATCCGGGAAAAGGCACATTAGCACCATCGCCGCAATCGTCTCGCCTCCTTCCGCAAGGCCACCCAGGTAATAGAGTGATTTGCTTCCCTGAATAGCAGTGGTGATGCGATGCTTCTCCGCCATGATTGCATAGGTCAGAAACGTTGAGCCCGTACCCATAAAGCTGAAAATAAGAAAAGCGGCGAACACAGCATTTTCCGGACGGGCGAGTGCAAAGGCGAAAACAACCGCAGAATAAAAGATGAAATCACAAACGATGTCCAGATAACCGCCAAAATCGGTGAGTAACGAGTGTCGCGCCACGGCACCGTCAAGACCGTCAAAAAGCCGGTTGAGAAGTATGAAGAAAAGGGCCAAACCATATTCCTCAATCGCGATGAGGGGAACGGCAACGAGCCCAAGAAAAAAGCCGGCAATCGTTATTGTATTTGCGGAAACACCGGTCGCCGCAATTTTCGTTCCCACCGCGTTCAACGGCGGATCAATGATATGTCGTAACGCCGCATCAAACATTTTGGCCTGAAATACCCTCTTGATCCGAGAACAGTCTAGTGAGATTGTACTTAACGAAATACATAATGGTAATAACCGGACATAGCAAAGCGATATCAGGTCGCTCCCAATAATGTGAATTCTCTTTATCAGGGAATAAAATGGCTCAGATACATGAATTTTTCGCCCGTATTGACTGGACCGGCGCCCGGGATGGGGCAACGACGGACTACAGAACATATTCTCGTAACTATGATATCCTGATTGACGGACGACCGACGATCAAGGGATCAGCGGCCCCTCCTTTCCTTGGCTCGGACGATCGATATAATCCGGAAGATTTGCTGGTGGCGTCCCTTTCCGCCTGCCACATGCTAAGCTACCTCGCCCTGTGCGCCCGCAAAAGGATAGAGGTAACCGCTTATCATGATGACGCCTGGGGGAAAATGGAAATGAAAGACGGCGGTCTGCGATTCACGGAAGTCGTTCTGAAACCTTTTGTGACGATTACCGCCAATGGGGATCTGACAAAAGCGGAAAAGCTCCATGAAGATGCCCATGGTATCTGTTTCATTGCAAATTCTGTGAACTTTCCAGTTCGTAACGAAGCCAGTGTTATGTTCGCCAAATAACCAAAATTTAATCCTGTTATGTCACCTTAGTTGCCAATACAGAACCTGAACCGAGACCGATTATGCAACTTAAATTCGAAGCCGCGATTTTCAACGAAGAAGTCCTCACGGCCATCCAGGATGGCGAGCACCATAAGAATCTGTCTGACAGCTGGGCGGAAACGCATTACTTCGAAATTTACGCCTCAAGCCTTGAGGACGCATGGGAAAAAATGCGGCGGAAATACAGCGCCGAGCGTGGTTTTGTGATCAAATCTGTCGAAGAAGTCGACTAGGGCTTTTTAATACCCGACATAATAGGGATTGGTGCCACCGGCATGGTCGGTAACATCAAGAACACGCTCAATCATCGGAACGGCAGTCTTGATTTCCACCTCAACGCCCTGCTTAAGGGTTGCGTCTGCCATACCGCAGCCCTGACACCCTCCCGCCATTTCGACATAGGCGGTCTGGTCCTGAATATCGATCAGAGTGATATAACCCCCATGCGCAGCAATCGCAGGATTGATCCGGGTTTCCAGAAGCACGCGAATTTGTTCCGCTTCATCGCTTTGAAGTCCCGGACGGTCCGTAGTGTTTTCCGCCTCTTCATCGACCATACGCTCAAAACGGACCCTTTGAATTTCAGGGATGAAATGCTTGACCGTATTCTCGATTTTAATCTGCGTCCCGAACGCCGGCGTCGACAGGCCGGAACTATCCATTTCCAGCACAACAACACCATCCGCCGGGTCATAGGACTTAAAGGCGACATCACCGCCATCGTCCAGCAATTGAGGCCTTACCCGCGTTTCCACCAGATCGACAATTGCATCGACAATTTTCTGATCTTTTTCGGAATAGCTCGCGCTTGCCGCTTTTTCTTCACCGATCAAAACAGGCATGCCGCTCATGTAATGGTCCATTATCGCCGCCAGCACCATGGGTTTGAGCTGTATCCACAGGGTTTTCTGCTCTTCATCCGGCATTTTGACAATGGTGACATAGTCTTCACCGAGTTCCACTGAACTCACACCCGGGATGTCAAACAACCGTGCCGCAAGTGGTGACCGCGCGCGGCCGTCCTTCTCATCCTCAAAGACGATTGACCCAGAGGCCAAAACCTGACGACCAGGCAGGAACTTCATCCGCGCATCGTCTTCATGTGGCAGGGTCTGAATAAACATCAAGAAACTCCAACCCGCACGCAGCGGGACATTAATAAAATCGACCGTCAGCTAACAGATTAACTGGAGCACGGCAAGGTTCAACCATAACATAATACGCTTACAGTTGCTTGCAATAGTCTGAAACTGCGTGAGCCACTATACAGTGGCGACGGGGTTTGCTGGCGAGCCGACCGCGCCCGGCAGGCGTATCGGGGGCGCCGTCAACAAAAACCGGGATCGACCATGTACCTTGAGCCATGTGTTCAGAGGGGTCAAATACCAAAGCTCCCCTAGGTGTATGCCGAGCTTGAAAAGGCAATGCTCGTGGATTGGCAAAAAAGCACAACTTCCTTCCCCGGGGCGCGATGGATGCGCTTCAACGGCATAATTATCCGCAATTAATAGCGAAAGGCCGGAATCCGTAATCCAGTTCAGCAGCTTTCCATCCCGGCCATCCAGCGCCGCGCAGGAGTTATGCAGTTTTTCCTTGTCCGGCGTGCCCCCCATTTCCATGATCATCTGGGCAAAGCCTGTATGCAGGCAGACCATGTCCCCCTCTTCGACCGTGACGTTGTCCTTATCCATTACCCGCATGAGATCGTCATAGCCGACCATTGTCTGGTCCCAGCCAAATTCACCCTCAAGATCAATCATGACGCCGCGGCCCTGAACACCGACAGCGGCCATATTCTCGATACCGAGGGCGTGGGCCCGGCTGCCGCCTTCATCCTGCGGACCACAAATATGCTCACCACCACGGTAGCCGTTGTAATAGACAATCTCCGCCTTTCCATCCCCGTCCGCATCAAACTCCTGACCGACATGGGCAAGGCTGTCCCACTGCGAAGAATATTGCGTATGCAGGACAACCAGATCGTCACAGATCACGTCTATCATGCTGGGATCGTCCTGAGACAGGTTGTAATTCATGTTCGGTCGGTCACCGGAACGTACAGTGGGCCTTATTTCTGGCGGGTAACGCCGGGGATTTAGAAGGTTCCCTCCCGGCATATCAAGTGGCAGGCTGAGGCAGAAGCGTTCCCCTGCTTTCACTTCAGCCGCGGCAGCGCGCACTCTTTCAGGCGTGATCAGGTTCAGCCGACCTATCTGATCGTCTGCGCCGAATTCACCCCAATTCGATCCTTCAGGCCGGTTTGTCCATCGTGACATATTTCTCTCCCTTTATTTTTATTTTTCAGTACACAATAGCTACAAGACATTCCGGTGCAAAGCCCCATGTCCGGCAGAATTGACCGCAGACACACAAACTGTTAGCTCTTAAAAAACAAAACGGACGCAATAAAAATGAAAAACGAAGCGGCAACGGCCTTTAAGATCATCACTACATTGTCGATCGTTTACATCGCCAGTAATTTTTATCGCTCGTCCATTGCCGTCATTGCACCTAACATGATGGATGAGATCGGGCTAACTCATGAAGAGCTCGGTATTATTGGCGGTATATTTTTCATTGCCTTTGCCTTGTTCCAGGTTCCGGTCGGCATTTTCCTGGACCGGTATGGTCCGCGCAAAACCATCTGCGTCCTTATGTTGTTCGCGACGATAGGCTCCTGCGGCTTTGCCGTTGCAACGAATTTTCTGGAACTGTCGGCCGCCCGCTTTGTAATCGGTATTGGATGCTCACCGATACTAATGGGCTCTCTCGTTATTATTTCAAGGTGGCTTTCCGTGGAGCGTTTTGCCTTTTATGCGTCCTTGATTGTCGGGATGGGCGGTGTCGGGAACATTCTCGCGACAACCCCCACGGCAATCCTAACCGATATCATCGGGTGGCGTGATGTATTTCTGGTAGCCGCCGGCGTCAGCGCGTTCTCGGTCATATTTGGCTATTTCATTATTAAAGACGCACCCAAAGGCCATGCCTTTCATGATCGGGAAGTCGAGAGTATGAAGGAAACCCTGCTTGGCGTTTTAGAGATCATCAAATACAGGGAATTCCAATATGTTTTTGCCATCAACCTCGTGATCTATGGCACGGTCATGACGATTGTCGCGCTCTGGGGCGGGAATTACTTGCGGGATATCTACGGCCTCGACCTCACAGACCGCGGCAATATTCTGTTCTGGATGACTGCGGCTGTCATTGGGGGTAACTTCTTTTATGGCTATCTTGATGGCAAATTCCGGGCGCGCAAGCATCTTGTTATTGCCGCGGCGGGCACAACGATCCTATTACTGGTAATTCTGGCAGCGATCCCTGTGATAGCCGTCTGGCAAGTTTCCACTCTTCTCATTCTGTTCAGCTTTTTCGCCAGCTATGGTGTTGTCATCATGTCTCATGGCCGCTCTATTTTTCCAGAAAAGCTTCTCGGGCGCGGCATTGCTACTTTGAATACCGCTGTATTCCTTGGGGTGTTTCTGCTGCAGTCGATGGGAGGATTTATCATCGGCAGTTTTGTTCGCGACGACGGGATAGCGCCGCATATAGCCTATCGCGTTTTCTTTATCAGCCTTGCGATACTGGTTTCAGCCGGATTGTTTGCCTACAGCCGTTCAAAAGAATCAAAAGACATCAACAAAAAGGCGCCGGAAACAGCCTGACGGCGATGCTTCCGGCGCCTGATTAATTTCAGACTTGATGCCAGCCTGTCATTAGTTGCGGAAATTACTGCCCTTGTTGTCAAGAAGACGCAGCAGGCCCGGCCATTCCAGACCGGATTGCGATGCGCTGATCTTGAACTGGCCAGCGGCATGTTCACATACTTCCCGCGACGGCAAGATAAGCTCGGAGTCGCCTGCCAGCGCCTTGATCTGTGATTCGCAGGATTTCTCAAGATAGAATATGCGTCGGAATGCTTCAGAGATTGAACTACCAACCGTCAGCAAGCCATGGTTACGCAGGATCATGGCAATGCTGTCACCCATATCCCGGACAAGCCGTTCACGCTCGTCCAGGTCCAGGGCGATGCCCTCATAGCCGTGATAGGCCAAGCGACCATAAAACATCATCGAATGCTGGCTTATCGGGAGAAGCCCCTGCTTCTGGGCGGACACCGCCATTCCGGCGCTGGTATGCGTATGCAACACACAGGCAACGTCATGGCGTGCACTATGAATAGCGCTATGAATGGTATATCCCGCCGGATTGATAATAAAGGGAGTCTCGCTCAGAATATTGCCGTCAATATCAACCTTCACCAGACTTGACGCCGTGATTTCATCAAAAAAGAGGCCATACGGATTGATCAGGAAATGATTCTCCGTGCCCGGCACCCGGGCCGAAATATGCGTGAAAATCAGATCGGACATGCCGTAATGAGCGACCAGCTGATAACAGGCCGCAAGATTGACCCGCTCTTCCCATTCCTCGTCGCTGACTTTACCTTTGAGGCTGGGTACCATTTTGTTGATCTTATCTACACCCATTTCAAATTTTCCTTTTTTCTATTCGTATTAGTTACTGTGCGATTTCAGCATGTTGCGTGCGATAACCAGTTGCTGAATTTGCGTTGTTCCTTCATAGAGGCGCAGCAATCGGACGTCCCGGTAGAACCGTTCAACCTTGTATTCCGCCATATATCCGGCACCGCCATGAATCTGAACCGCGCGATCAGCAATCCGTCCTGCCGCCTCGGTCGTGAACATCTTGCAGCAGGCGGCCAGCATAGAGATATCCTCGTTCTTATCATATTTTCGCGCTGCATCCAATGTCATTGCTGTTCCGGCAAACAATTCAGTTTGACTGTCCGCAAGCAAAGCCTGAACAAGCTGGAATTCACCGATGACCGTACCGAACTGCTTTCGCTCCGCCGCGTAGGAAAGCGCTTCCCCTATGATTCGCTCCGAAATGCCAGTGGAGACGGAACTTAAATGCAGCCGCCCTCTGTCCAGAACCTTCATTGCCGTGTAGAAGCCCTGTCCCTCGGCACCGCCAAGCAACGCGGCCGCCGGGATACGGGCATCCTCAAAAATAACGTCACTCGTCTTTGTGCCGCGTTGCCCCATTTTTTCGTCTGCTTTGGCGATCGTAATGCCGGAAGTTGCAGGATCGACCAGAAAAGCAGAAATGCCTGACGCACCTTTCTTTGACGAATCCGTGCGCGCCATAACTGTCAACATGCCCGCGCGTAAAGCATTCGTAATATATCGCTTTGTACCATTCAGCACATAGTCATCGCCGTCACGGACTGCGACAGTACGTAAGGAAGCAGCATCAGACCCCGCTTCCGGCTCTGTCAGGCAGAAGGAGGACATGATCTCTCCTGATGCGAGGCGGGGCAGATACTGCCTTTTCTGCTCTTCTGTGCCGGTCATGACGAGCCCCTGACTGCCAATGCCGACAGTAGTCCCAATGACGGAGCGAAAAGCCAGCGAGGCTTTGCAAAGCTCGTGAATAACTTCACATTCCTGTTCCATGCTGAGCCCCAGCCCGCCATATTCTTCCGGTATGGACAGACCGAACAGGCCAAGCTCCCGCATTTCCTGAATTATTTCTTCCGGAACATCGTTGGTTTCCTCAACCTTATCCTCCGCCGGAACAAGTTTTTCCCGGACGAAGCGGGACACCGCGTCCTTCATTAAGTCAAAAGTCTCGCTATCCAGCGCCATTATCTTTCCTTTTCTTGGTTTTCTTTATTTGGAAGTTTTCGCCGTCAATCTACTCCGCAGATTACCTCAATACTACGCGCCAATCCGACGAGTCGCGGGCCGACATCTTCGCGTAATCTGGCTTCTGTTACCAGATAAGACGACCCACCGCAATTATAGGCAGCGACATCGCCGCTTGAATTATCCCGCGTTGCTGTGCCAACGGCATGAAAAACTGATTGCCATTCTCCCATGGAGAGGCAATATCCGAAATCTGCGAAGTCCTTTTGCGCTGATTCAAAACCCTTTTTGATCTCAGGCCAATCCTCCAGATGTTTTTTCCGCACATGGTCAAGCAGCAATGCCCGCTCGCTTTCTGCCAGCTTGCACAGAAAAGCCCGTCCGACTGCAGTTGTGGCAATGGGCAGATATGATCCTGTTTCCAGCCGCAGCGTACTCTCATCACCGCCGCGCGCTGTCTCAACATACACCATATTCAGACGAACACGCGTTGCCATAGCAACGCCAAGGCCAACCTGCCTCGCAAAATCCCTCATTAGGGGCCGCGAGAGTAATCTTAACTTATTGTTCGCGAGGAAGGTATAGCCGAGGGACAGCACAGCCGGTGATGGCTCGTACTTTCCAAGGCTTTTGCGATAAGTCAGGTAGCCAAGCTGCATCAATGTGCTGGTTAAACGGGAGACAGTAGAGCGTGGCAGCATCGTTCGCTTGGCAAGCTCATTGTTCCCGACCGGCCCTTCGCCGGGCCGGAACGCCTGAAGTATTTCTAAGCCGCGTGCCAGAGAGGTGACAAAATGCCGATTATTATCCGGCACTGAAATGCCCTCGACGAATGTTTCTTCTTCCAACATATTCTAACTATAGTAAAAAAAAGATTTCTTAGGAAAAAAACTTGCAGAATTCTGTTCCACTATGCAGAATACGCTCCTATTAGAAAACAAAAAAATAACATACCAAGTTTTCCATGGGAGGAAATAATGGGAATCAGTTTAAAAATATGCACGGCTGCAGCCGCAGCAGTGATCGCGTTCTCGTCTGTCGCATCTGCGGAAGACGTCAAGTTGCCGGATACACTCGCGTGGAGTGCCTACAATACTGGAACGACCGGCTATAACCAGTCGGTAGCCATCGGCAAAGCGCTGAAAGACAAGTACGGTGTCGACCTTCGCGTTATTCCAGGCAAAAATGATATCTCTCGGATGGGGCCCCTGCGCACCGATAAAGTCCAGTTCGTCGCAAATGGCGCCGGTACCTTTTATGCGGCGGAAGGCGTCTTTGAATTTGCCAACCCCGATTGGGGGCCGCAACAGGTGCAAATGCTTGCATCCGCAACATCAGATGCCAATCTTTCGGTCGGCGTTGCTGCCGATGTAGGTGTTAAGACCGTTGCCGACCTGAAAGGCAAGCGCGTTGGTGTTGTCCGCAGCTCCCCCGCGCTGACGATCGGGACAGAAGCAATACTGGCATTCGCAGGCCTTACCTATGACGATGTTGAAGTCGTAGAATTCGGCGGATATGGCGCAATGTGGAAAGGGATGGTGTCTGGCCAGATCGATGCTGCGTTCGCATCAACAGTGTCTGGTCCGACCAAACAGCTTGAAGCATCTCCCCGGGGTATTTACTGGCCTCCGACACCAGCCGCCGATAAAGAGGGCTGGGCTCGCATCCAAAGTGTTGCCCCGTATTTCGTGCCCCATGTCGCCGTGCTGGGAACGGGCAATATCTCAAAGGACTCGCCGCATGATGGCGCAGCTTATCCTTACCCGATCCTGATTACACGTGCGGACCAGGACCCGGATCTTGTTTATTCAATGATCAAGGCAGTTCATTCCGAATATCCAAATTATGAGAAATCACTTCCGGAAATGACGGGCTGGGCTCTTGAAAACCAGACATTTAAGTGGGCCGTTCCCTATCATCCGGCGGCTGTTAAATACTGGAAGGAAATCGGTGCCTGGACAGATGACATGGATGAGCATAACAACATGATGCTTAAGCGTCAGCAAGTTTTGGCCGACGCATGGGCGACCATGGCCGACAAAAATCTTGAAGGCGATGCTTTTTCTGAGGATTGGATGAAAACCCGGGCTGCCGCGCTTGAAGCAGCCGGCATGAACCCGATCTTCAAGTAAACCAAAAGCACAGATTTCCTTATGGAAACACAAAAACAAGAAACTGGCGCGGTGGTGAAGCCTGAATTGGCTCGCCACCGTAGCCTTTCTTTCGGCTGGATGGCGATCGTAATTGCGATCACCATTGTAGTCATCACGCTTGCTGTCAACCAGCTCTTCAATGCCGGATTTTTCGTCGGCTACACCTGGCTTGATAACGAGTATCAGTACGCGCTTTTCGGACTGCTTGTTCCGATTGTATTCCTGATTTTTCCGGCAAGTGGAAAGTCAGCCATGGACAAGGTTCCTTGGTATGATGCCCTGTTTGCCTTAACGACCTTTGGTCTGCTCGTATTCTTCTTCATGAATGCCGAGCGAATCCTCGACAATGGTTGGGAAATGGGGGCGCCGGACCATATTGTCACCCTGGGTTTCATTCTCTGGTTGCTGGTTCTTGAGGCAACACGCCGCGCAGGCGGCACCGCCCTTTTCACAATTGTTCTGATCATTTCATTATATCCGCTTTATGCAGATATTATGCCCGGCCCGATATCCGGCCTTGGTAGCTCACTTGCGGATACAACAGCCTATCACGTCCTCAGTGCAGAGAGCATGCTCGGCATCCCGATGCAGGCACTCGCCAACCTCGTTATCGGTTTTCTGATTTTCGGTGTCGCTTTGACCCAAACGGGCGGCGGCAAGTTCTTCATTGATCTGGCATTTGCGGCACTTGGCCATGTTCGCGGCGGTCCTGCAAAAGTCGCGATTTTCTCCTCCGGCCTCATGGGTTCCATGAGCGGAAGTGTGATTTCCAACGTTATCACGACCGGCGTGATGACCATTCCGGCAATGCGAAAAACGGGGTTCAGAGCCTCCTATGCTGCCGGTGTTGAGGCATGTGCCTCAACTGGTGGTGTGTTGATGCCGCCGATTATGGGCTCAACTGCCTTCATCATGGCAGTATTCCTCAACATCCCATATATCACCATTGCGGTCGCCGCGATTATTCCGTCGATTCTCTACTATCTGGCCCTGTTTATCCAGATTGACGCATATGCTGCAAAAAACAATATGCCTGGCCTGCCGAAGGAACAGCTGCCGAAACTGGGCGAAACATTCCGTGCTGGCTGGCATTTTATTGCGGTCTTTATCTTGCTGATCGTCATGCTGGTTTACCTTAAGCAGGAAGTCCTTGCGCCTTTCTATGCAACGGCCTTGCTGCTCATCATTAACCAGATATTCTCAAAAGAACGCTGGGGGATGAAGGAGTTCTGGGCGTTCATACTTGCAGCCGGTAAACTGCTGGCGGAAATTGCCGCAATTCTGGTCGGTGTCGGCCTCATTGTTGGCGCTCTTTCGATTACTGGAATGGCGGGAACATTGGTGAATGATCTCGTCTTTATTGCAGGTGGCGATATTCTGGTCCTGCTCCTGATGGGCGCGATTGCAAGTTTCATTATGGGGATCGGCATGACCGTTACGGCGGCCTATATCTTCCTGGCAATTGTTCTGGCACCCGCATTGATACAGGGCGGTCTTGATCCTTTATCCGTTCATCTCTTTATTCTCTATTGGGGCATGGTTTCGTTCATTACCCCGCCAGTGGCACTTGGTGCCTTCGCAGCGGCATCAATTGCAGGGGCCAGCCCCATGCGGACTGGTTTTGAAGCGATGCGGCTTGGCTCGATCATCTATTTCGTGCCGTTCTTTTTCGTTCTGGATCCGGCCTTTATCCTGAACGGAGAACTCAGCCGGACGGCGCTATTGTTTGTCTGTGCTGTGGGGGGGGTTATCCTCGTTGCGAGCTCCCTGCAAGGTTATCTTGTATGGATCGGCAACCTGCATCGTCATCCCATTCTTGGCTGGCCGATCCGAGCGCTAGTCCTGATCGGCGGTTTAGCTTTAGCAACGCCGGGCGGTAGTGACTTAATACCGTTCAGCGATCTTGAACTGGCGCTCTTCGCATTGGCCACAGCAGGTCCTGCAGCCGCGGTTGCCTATATGCTTGAACGTCGAGCGAAAGCCGCCATGGCTTAGCTCTACTTCTATATCAACGATTGGAATCGAAATTCAATCATCATGAAACGCCCGCTTAAGCTAGAAGCGGGCGTTTTTTTGAAAGATAAGAATATGACGGCGGGCTCTTCTGCTTGCGGTCGCCGACCCCCTATCGTATGTTGCGCCGATACTTTCATTCAACAGGAACTTGGCAAGGTATGAGGCGCGGACTAACAATTGCGATGATCGGGATTGTTCTGCTTTTCTGCGCAGCGATCATTGTCGTCTATGTATCAATAGGCTCTGTCATTACTTCGTCAGTTGAAAAGTATGGCTCGGCGATGACCCAAACTTCGGTCACATTGACGGAAGCAGAATTTTCTCCAACTACCGGAGAGGCAACATTACTGAACTTGAAAGTCGAAAGTCCGGTTCCGTTCACCGCACAGCCGGCACTGCTCGCGCCACGCATCGAGATACAAATTGATCCGCATACTATTGGTCAGGAAACGATCGTCATTAAACGACTTATGGTCGAAGCCCCGGAAATTACGTATGAGATCATAAAATCAGGTGACAATCTGCGGAAAATCCGTGACCACATTAAAGACGCGGTTTCTGCTGAGCAACGGGGACAATTCCCCTTGGATCGCAAAGGCTCCCCCAAAAAAATTATTATTGATGACCTTTATATCCAGAATGGGGTCGTCATCGTTCAAGCCGAGAATTTGACCGGAAATAGGGAAACCGCCCTTCTGGAAGATATACATCTAGAAAACGTCGGACAGGCTGAAAATGGTCTTGAAGCCGCAGCATTGATTGAGGAAATATATGCTTCAGTGCTTCAGGCAACGACCCTTGCCGCTCTTTCGACCGATTTAAACCTTTCAGACCAGATGCGAAATATACTGCGCGGGGCCAGCGACGAGACGGAAGAGCTGGTTAATCATCTTCGGAATCTTCTCGAAAAATAAAGTTGCCCGCTGTGCTACGAGCAGGCATAACGGACAATGCAACAACTGTTTGTTAGGGTCGATCTGTGGCGGAAAGCAAACCTCCTCGCGAGGACGGGTTACACCGAAGTGACAACCGACGTCAGGAGCTAATGGCGGCGGCGGCGCATCTGTTTAATCAACGCGGCTACGATGCGACATCGATGCGAGATATCGCACGCGAGGCTGGCATGCTGGCCGGCTCCATGTACTATCATTTTTCATCCAAGGACGAACTGATTATTGCCACATATGAAGAAGGTCGGCGGCTTCTCATCACGTCTTTGTTGGAAGCGATTGAGGGAGTAGAAGACCCGTGGGAGCGGCTCACCGCAGCCGCTGTCGCCCATATGAACACGCTGTTCGGCGGCAATAACTTTTCTATCCTGCTGTGCGCGGACATCTCCCGAACTGCGCCAACACTGCGAAGTCGTCTTATTGAAATCAGAGATAGCTACGACAAGTTGTTTATGGATCTGATCGAAGATTTGCCATTGAAAGAGGACGTTGACAAAGGACTGTTACGTCTCAGCCTTTTGGGTTCCCTGAACTGGTCCAGCAGTTGGTACCGCCCTGGCGGACAAACACCAGCTCAAATTGGTGCTTTTTTCGTGCGCGTAATGAAAGACGGTTTGAGCTAAAATTCAAAACTATATTTTACAAATTATATTGTAAATAAAATATTTTACATATTTTTTAAGAAAATAGTGTTGTGTTCTGCATAAAAACAACTATATCTACGGTGAAGGTAGTGACTGTTGAACAAAATTCATAATCTTGTGAATGGCGAAGAAAATCATTGCTGAACAGGCTGTTCTTATTACAGTAAAGGGTGATATAGGCCGTTGATTGCTGACTCAAAATGTGGCTAAACTACGGCATTGGCGGGCTCGCGAAGCTGTCCACCCCTTAATTACAAAATGCGAGTAGGAAAGTTGAACGAATTAAAAATAAAATCAGATCCCGTCTCCGCCCCCCGGAAAGAGGTATCTTCCGTTGTCATCCGCTTTGCGGGCGACTCGGGCGATGGTATTCAGATTACAGGCAGCCGCTTTACTGACACAACGGCGCTGGCCGGAAACGACCTCGCGACCTTTCCTGACTTTCCGGCAGAAATACGTGCGCCGATTGGAACGACGTTCGGCGTCTCTGCCTTCCAGATTAACTTCGGTTCCCGCAAGATTGAGACCGCCGGGGATGACCCGGATGTATTGGTTGCCTTAAACCCGGCAGCTTTGATGGTCAATCTTGCCCGGCTCAAGCCTGGCGGCATGATCATCGTTGATAGTGGTACTTTCACAGATCGTAATCTCAAGAAAGCCGGTTATCTTGCCAATCCGCTTGAAGATCAGTCTCTGGACGCTTATTCCGTTCTGGAAATTGATATTACCAAGCTGGTTCTGGAATCTGTTAAAAAATTCGGCCTTTCCCAGAAAGAAGGCCTTCGCTGCAAGAACTTCTGGGTTCTTGGCCTTGTTTACTGGATTTATGGACGCAACCGGCAAGATACGGTCGAATGGCTCAAGCGTAAATTCGCAAAGCGGCCGGATATTGCGGACGCGAATATAGCCGCATTGAATGCCGGTCATATCTACGGTGAAGCGTCGGAGACAGCAGGAATAAGTGAGCTGTATTCTATTCCCGCCGCTGAAATGTCAAAAGGATTGTATCGTACCATTACGGGCGGGGAAGCCCTTGCCTGGGGTCTTGTTGCCGGTGCGGAACTGGCAAATCTGAAAGTTTTTTTCGGGTCCTACCCGATTACGCCTGCGTCCCCCGTACTTCATTCGCTTGCGAAGATGAAACAGTTTGGCGTCAAGACATTTCAGGCCGAAGATGAAATCGCCGCCATTTGCTCTGCAATCGGCGCCTCCTATGCAGGATCGCTCGGCATTACATCTTCCTCGGGACCGGGTATCGCGCTCAAAGGTGAGGCAATCGGGCTGGCCATCTCCACGGAATTACCTCTGATTATTGTCAATTCGCAGCGTGCCGGCCCCTCCACCGGCCTGCCGACAAAAACCGAGCAATCTGATCTGTACCAGGCAGTCTACGGGAGAAACGGAGATGCGCCGTTGGTCGTTCTGGCCTCCCATGGCCCGGCGGACTGTTTTGATGTCGCCATTGAGGCCTGCCGCCTTGCGACAAAATATATGACCCCGGTCATGCTGCTGACGGACGGCTATATCGGAAATGCAGCGGAACCCTGGCTGATCCCTAATGTGGCGGATCGGGCCCCGTTCCCGGTCGCGTTTGAAACAAATCCCGAGGGCTTCGCACCCTTTAACCGTAATCCGGAAACTCTGGCACGGCCTTGGGCTATCCCCGGAACGCCGGGCCTTGAGCATCGTGTTGGCGGAATTGAGAAGGAAGAGGGCTCCGGCAATATATCCTATGAACCCGCAAACCATCAGAAAATGACCGATTTGCGGCGGGACAAGATCCTCAATATTGCGCAGGACATCCCGGAACAAACTGTCGAAAATGGCGAAACCAGCGGGAAGCTGGCAGTTGTCGGCTGGGGTTCGACATATGGGCCCATCAGCCGCGCCGTGGATAACAAGCTTGCTGAAGGCGCGAAGGTCTCGCATATCCATTTGCGGCATATATGGCCATTGCCACGCAATCTAGGTGAGCTGCTCCGGGAATTTGACAAGGTTATTGTTCCGGAAATGAACGATGGACAACTGAAAACTGTCTTGCGTGATCAATATCTGATCGACGCCCGTCCCCTGACAAAGGTAACCGGTCAGCCTTTCAAGATATCCGAGATCGAACGTGCCATTGATGCGGCACTGGAGAATTGACATGAACATTGCTGTAACACCCGACAAGCTCAAACCCGCAGACTTCGCCTCCGATCAGGAGGTGCGATGGTGCCCGGGTTGCGGCGATTACGCAATCCTGAAAGCTGTGCAACGGACTTTGCCGGATATCGACACGCCGAAGGAAAATTACGTCTTTGTCTCCGGAATCGGCTGCTCATCTCGCTTTCCCTATTATATGTCAACCTATGGCTTCCATACGATCCATGGCCGGGCGCCCGCCGTTGCGACCGGCATGAAAATCGCAAATCCGGAACTGGATATCTGGATGGTAACGGGCGATGGCGATGGTTTCAGTATTGGCGGCAATCACATGCTCCATGTCCTGCGCCGGAATGTCGATTTGCAAATCCTGCTCTGTAACAACGAGATTTACGGCCTCACGAAAGGTCAGTATTCACCAACCTCCGGAGTTGGGCTACGCACGCCGTCATCCCCGGACGGATCGGTCGATACACCATTGAAGCCGTTGGTCTTTACACTGGGTGCCGGAGCCCGTTTTGCTGCTCGCGCCTATGATACGCAAAAGACGTTGCCGGAAATCCTGAAACGGGCTCATGCCCACAAAGGCACGTCGATGATTGAAATTCTTCAGAACTGTATCGTTTATAATGACGCGGTTTTTGATAATGTTCTCGCCCGCGATGTCGCCTCGGAAAAGCAACTCCATGTCGAGCACGGCAAGCCAATGATTTTTGGTGCAGAGAAGAACAAAGGTGTCCGGCTGAATACAAGCACATTGTCCCTGGAGGCCGTCACCATTGGTGAGAATGGCGTGACAGAAGCTGACATACTTGTTCATGATGAGAAAAATCGTTCACTCGCCACTTTGATCGCCGCGATGGACGGCAACGAGCTGCCCGTTGCCTTTGGTATCATTTACTGTGATCCGGCACCAACCTATGAAGATGGCATAACGGAAAAGCTGGAGCAGGCAAAAGAAGAAACCGCTCCATCCATGGACGCTTTGTTGAGGCAAGGACATACCTGGCAGGCCTGACAGCCTTATAGTATAGAACAACAGAGGCCGGTCCCTTCGCAGGGCCGGCCTTTTCTTTGCAATCCTTAGAAGTTTGCAATAGCCTCTTACTATGACAAAGGACAGTGTGGAAAATATCCTGCTTGCTCGGCGAGAAGCTCTTCTTAATGTTATGAGGTCAAGCACAAGTGACAGTCAGCCCGTAGAGCTTGATCAAAGCCGGGTCGGGCGGCTTTCTCGCATGGATGCGCTGCAGGGGCAGGCAATGGCCCAGGAAACAGAACGGCGGCGCAAGAATGAACTCCAGCGCATTGAAAGTGCCCTGACTAGGGTTCGCGACGGCGAATATGGATATTGTGTATCTTGCGGTGACGAAATCTCGAAAAAGCGCCTTGAACTTGACCCAAGTGTCCCGCTCTGTATCGACTGCGCAAGCAACGGGTGACGGGATCAATCCTGCTGCTTGGAGGAGGATGACATTTTACGGCGGCTTTTCCGTTGCAAATAATTAAGCCCGGCAACAATTCCCCAGATCGGCAGAACGACAACGGCCCCCAGCAGGATATAATCCGCGGCCCAGCGCACCGAGTTCAGTGCCAGTGAGTAAATCTCGCCGATAGTACCCGTTAAATCCTCCAATAGCTCAAGCGGCGTGATATCAAACAGCGTCAGGGCCCATCCGACCAGAAAGGACACAATCAGCAGCTTGACAATCAGCGAGCCTATATTTCGCGGCATTGATCTTCCCCAAAAAAAAGCTGTCGAACGCTTAAACATTTCCTGTTCGAACATGATCAAACATATAGTTTGCCATCATGGCATGACCAGAGTTTATTTAATTCCTGGTCGACGACGTGACCGATTCCCAATTAACAGTATATAGACTATAATCCTGTTTTGCACATTCATTGGCAATTGCTATAGTGAATGGTGTGGTCCGTATTGGAGACAAGTTCATGTCGTTAAAGTTTCGTATTCCCGCTGGCGAGAAAATTGTCGTGAATGGCGCCGTTCTCACAAATTCAAGTAGCAAGGCTATGCATTTTTCGCTGGAAAATGATGCCTCCATCATGCGCGAAAGAGATATTCTTCTGCCGGAAAATGCTGAAACGCCTCTTCAGAACGTCTATCTTTTTATCCAGTTGATGTATATTGAGCCGGGAAGCCACGAAGAGCATCATAAGAGTTTTCAGGATGCCGCTCAGATTGCCTTCCTCTCCACTACAGACAATGACGAACGGAATCTTGTATTCGAAGTTGTGGGGTTGATCGGTGAGAAAAACTATTATGCTGCGCTGAAGCTATTGCAAAGACATTTCAAGGCCACTCTCCCTCAACCAGAAGAATCAGCGGAATAAAAAGCCAACCTCCTCTGGAAATTTCATTACGATTCTAATCGTCCGATCTATCTTATAGACAGCGTGATCGGTGATTTTTCCGTTTTTTTTCGGTTAGGCGGCGAAATAAAAATTACGCTCAAATGATAAAAATCCCGCAGATTTCCGTGACTTTTGGGATTTTCCTCAGCACGGCTCTGATTTTTTCGATGACCTCAGCAAGCAAATGCAATCCTCATTAATCTTTTGTTAGGAAATCCCAGAGATAGTCAGGGCACGGTTTCGAAGTAGACCGGGGCTCAAAAGAGCTGATTGGTCGCAGATGCGACAACTCTAGAATGAGGATTAATATTATGGCTTCTATCAATACAAACTCCGCTTCCATGGCTGCCCTGCGTACACTTAACATGACGCAGAATTCTCTTGGCAAAGTACAGTCCCAGCTTGAAACAGGTCTTCGTGTCAACAGCGCAAAAGATGCTCCGGCAACTTTCGTTATTGCACAGGGCATGCGCGCTGACATTGGCGCTCTGAACGCTGTTTCTGAAGGTATTGCATTCGGTCAGGCGACAATCGGCATGGCTATGGCTGGCGCCACCGCAATTTCCGATCAGTTGACAACCCTAAAAGAACTTGCCACGCAGGCGAAGAACGAAGGTCTCGACGGTTCCGTTATTCAGGATCAGGTCACCGAAGTACTTGCACAGATTGACGCGATTACAAGCACTTCTGCGTTTAACGGTGTGAACCTGATTACCGCCACTGCTACAACTCTGACGGTTCCTACTGGCCTTGGTGCAACGGACAACGTAGCCTTCACCAATATTGACCTGTCGTCAACGACCGGGCTTGCCTTGAACACTATCGACGTAAGTGTAATTGCAAATAATGCTGCTGACATGGCGACAATTGATGCCGCTATTGCAAGTGTTGGTTCTGCTTTGACCAGCATTGGTACGTTCTCCAGTCGTCTTGACGACCAGGGTGAATTTACCCAGCTGCTGACCGACACAATGAAAGAAGGTCTCGGCGTTCTGGTTGACGCGGACATGGCTGAAGTTGCTGCTGAACTGACTGCATTGCAGACGAAAGAGCAGCTCAACATCCAGTCACTGAGCATTGCTAACTCTGCACCGCAGACAATTCTGGCACTGTTCCGTTAATAGTGGCTTGAACAAGGGAAAGGCGGCTCATACGGGCCGCCTTTTTCCGTTAACATCTCCTTAACGACTTATCGGCTATACTGAATCAATTAACCTCGTTTTTCTTTGGAATACGATATGCAAGTGTCCACAAACAGCTCGTTACTTTGGTACAAGCTTTCCAGTGCCCTCAAAGAACCGCATATGAAAGCGTTTGAGGCACAGCCGACTGTTGCGCGCGATATCGATACCTTCAAGGAAAAAATTGGCGAGATCAAATCCGTTGATGATTTGATGAAGAACCGGACTGTCCTGACAATGGTGCTCTCGGCCTTCCAGCTTGAGAGTGAAATTGATAAGCCAGCGATGGTTCGAAAGATACTTACTGAGAATCCTGCGGATAAGGAAAGCCTCGTCAATCGGCTGGCGGAACCCCGCTGGGCAAAACTCGCCAGCGCAATGTATGGTCTTAACAGCGATCCGGATTTCTTTCAGAAGCAATCGAATGTCGACGCCATACTGGCAGGCTATAAAACGAACGAGTTTGAAAAATTTGAAGGCCAGAATGCGGACGGTGTCCGGGAAGCAATGTACTTCAAGCGTCTTGCCGGAAACGTCGACAAGCTTTCACAGATAATGGCAGACAAAACTTTGATGCATGTTGTCCGGGTAGGCCTTGGCCTACCGGAAAGCTTTCAAAGCCTTAGCTATGAGCAGCAAAGAGATCGCCTTGAAAAGCAGATTGACATCGCAGATTTCAAGGATCCGGAAAAGATCGACAAGATGATCCAGCGCTTCCTGGTTTACACAGAGATCAATAATACTGATCCCGCCAGCAATCCTATGCTGTCACTTTTTCAGCCTATTTCAAACGGTGAATTTGTCGGCCCTCAGCCGATCCAGATAGATCTGTTCGTCTAAACCACCGTTCCTTCTTTATCTGACGTCAATTTTTCCTCGGCACAGATTTAAAATGCCCGCACAACTTGGCGGGCAGAACTTTCTCCAGCGTGAAAAAAATTCCTATCCTGCTACCTTTTTGCCCCTTACATCCAAATAAAGAGTCGACGAAAACCTAGCAAGAACCCCGAAAATCTGCGGTTTTTAAAACTGGCACGCCCTTTGCTTCTGTAGTTGCGAGTGAATTCGCGATCTTTTGATTGCCTTAAAGTTTCTACAGGAGATGAAGATGACTTTTTCAATTAATACCAACACAACCGCAATGGCGGCTCTGCGGACATTGTCTCTTACCCAGACCAGCCTTTCCCAGACACAGCGTCAGATCGAAACCGGCCTCAAGGTGGCAGAACCCAAAGACAATCCGGCATCATTTACAATTGCACAGACAATGCGTGGTGACATCGGGGCACTCGACGCAATCGAGGAAGGCCTTACATTTGGACAAGCAACTGTCAGCATGGCAAATGCCGGCGCATTGCAGATTTCAAATCTCCTTATCGACATCAACCAGAAAGTGACCCAGGCATTCAACGATGGTCTGGACGTTACCGTGCTTCAGGAAGAAGTCGACGCGCTTCTTGCCCAAATTACATCCGTTGTCGGCTCAAGTGTCTTCAATGGCGTTAATCTCATTGACGGTGTTAGCGCTGACCTTGACGTTCTGACAGGCCTGGGCGGTGTGACGCAGACAATTGCCGCGCAAGACTTGCGCCTGGCTACTTTGGGATTGGTAGGACTTGATCTGACGAACCCCGCTGTAGCTCTTGCCGCTGTTGATGGCGCTGAAGCTGTTGTCGGTAATGTTATCACGACACTGGGTACGTCAGCAAACCGGCTCGACAGCCAGGCTGAGTTTACCCAGCTCCTGACGGATAAGCTCAAAGAAGGGCTCGGTATCCTTGTCGATGCCAACCTCGCCGAAGCCAGCGCAGAATTGCAGGCATTGCAGACAAAGGAACAGCTTGGCATCCAGTCCCTATCGATTGCCAACTCACGTCCGCAGTCCATCCTTCAGCTTTTTCAGTAATTAGTAACGGTATCGTAAGGATATTCGTCAATAGTAAGAAATACTATCGAGAACTGAAGAGAATAAAATATGTCTGTAGCTGCTTATCAAAAGGCCAATCAGAATACCGAAAACCCGCGCCAAACAGAATACCGGGCTTTCGCAATATTCACTCGTGCTATGGAAGAAGCTGACAAAGAAGACAACGCAATGGCAAGAATCAAGGCTGTCGCCAACAACAGGCGGCTCTGGCTTACCTTGCAAATGGATCTTCTGTCAGAGGAGAATGGGCTCCCCGACGACCTGAGAGGTCGGCTTCTTTCCATCGCATTCTGGGTCAGCCGCTATAGCTTGAATGCCATGAAAGGCGAAGCATCCGTTGCACCGTTGATTACCGTCAACAAGCAGATCATGGATGGCATGAAGCCACAAGATCCAAGCGGCGCCCCTGCCCCTTCAATTCCCTAAGTGACCGCTGGCAGCGACGATACAACAGCCGTAAAACTTTCGCCTCCCCCGCTCTATCACCTAAATCCGACACCGGTTATACTTTGCCAAAAGCAGCAGTTGGCAAGGAATAGATTGAATGAGTTGGGAAAAAGAAGCCGAAGAAATAAGAAAAATGCGCATGGCCGCAAAAGCCCAAGGCGGCGATGAGGCCATCAAAGCACATCATGCGAAAGGCCGACTAACCGTTCGCGAACGCATCGACACCCTCCTTGATCAACAGAGCTTTCAGGAGCAGGGCCGCATTGCCGGTTCGGCCGAGCGTGATGATGCCGGTAACATCACGGCTTTCTCTCCTGCAAACTATATTACCGGCCTTGGTCTGGTTGACGGAAGACGCGTTGCGGTTGGCGGAGAGGATTTCACTCTGAAAGGCGGCTCGCCCAATGCTGCGGGACTGCGCAAGAGTGTCTTCGCAGAAGAACTTGCTTCACAATATCGCGTTCCGCTCATCCGCATGCTGGAAGGCGGCGGCGGGAGTGTTGCTAAAGGAAAAAGCACGGGCACAGTCGGAAGCCCCGCTTATGAAAAACCCCGGTTTCTCTCAATCTCAAAATTATTGGGCGAGGTACCGGTCGCCTCTGCCGCTCTTGGCCCTGTCGCTGGATTCCCTGCGGCGCGTTTCGCTGCATCCCATTTCTCGGTCATGACGCGAGAGACAGCGCAGCTGCTGATCGCAGGTCCGGCGCTGGTGGAGAGAGCCCTTAACATCAAGTTAACAAAGGAAGAGCTGGGCGGTGCGAAGATCCACAGCCGAAACGCCGTTGCTGCCAATATCGCCAAGGATGAAGAAGACGCCTTTATTCAGATCCGCCGTTTTCTGAGTTATCTTCCCGGTAATGTCTGGGAGCTGGCATCCGTCCAGGCCACTGATGATCCTGTTGATCGAATGGAAGAGAGCTTGCTCAGCATTGTTCCAAAAAATCGCCGACTTCCCTTTAAAATACGCAATCTGATCGCATTGGTGGTTGATCGGGAGAGCTTTTTTGAGATGGGAAAGCACTACGGTCCCGGACTTGCTACGGGCTTTGCCCGCCTCAATGGCCAATCCGTCGGCGTGATCGCCAACGACTCCTACTATTATGCAGGCGCGATGGGCGCAGATGCAGCACAAAAAGTCCGCCGGTTCATTGAATTATGCGACACCTTTCATCTCCCCATTGTCAACTTTACGGATGAACCCGGCTTTATGATAGGCCCTGACTCGGAAAAAGATGGAACCATCAAATACGGAACCTCCGCCGTTGCCGCCGCTGTAATGTCAGTTGTTCCTTGGGCAACGGTCATAATCAAGAAGGCCTTCGGTGTTGCGGCCGCAGCGCATTTCAGTGAAAATGGGTATGTTCTGGCGTGGCCCAGCGCGGAGATGGGGCCTCTTCCAGTCGAAGGAGGCGTTGCTGTCGCCTATCGCCGCCAGATCGAGGAAGCGGATGATCCTGAAAAGCTCCGGGCGGAACTGGAAGAAAGGCTGGCGGCTCAGCAATCACCATTCCCCCGCGCCGAAAGTTTCAGCGTCCATGACATTATTGATCCACGGGAAACCCGCCCGGCGCTCTGCCAATGGGTGAGCTGGATACAGCCGCAACTCGACCAGCTTAAGGGACCCGTCTCCTTTTCTTTCCGCCCCTAAACCATTTACGTGATGGTACTGCTTTGTTAAAATCTCGTAAGCTTGAGATAATGAAAAAGGATGACATAAAATGACAGCTGCGTTGAAGGTAAAAATCGATGGATGGGAAAACGGTGATCCGATTCCTGGAAGGTTTGCATTTGGCGTGCCTGCAGCAGAAGGACATGTCGCCCTTAGCGATAATCGGAGCCCCGCGATAAGCTGGTCGGATGCGCCGGAGGGCACAAAATCCTTTGCCATCATCTGTCATGACCCGGATGTTCCCTCTTCCGGTGAGGATGTGAACCAGGAAGGCAAGACGGTTCCTGAAAGCCTGCCCCGCGTTGACTTTTACCACTGGGTTCAGGTGGATATTCCGCTCGAATACTCCAGTCTTGCCGAAGGTGAAGTGACCGACGGTATCACGGCGAAAGGCAAGGCACCAGCGAAGCGATCATATGGCCGGACCGGCCTCAACAACTATACGGACTGGTTCGCGGACGACCCGGACATGGCGGGAGAATATGGCGGATATGACGGCCCCTGCCCGCCTTGGAATGACAGTATTGTCCACCACTATCATTTTACAGTCTACGCGCTTGATGTTGAGACCCTGGACCTCACGGGATCCTTTGGCGGCCCGGAAGCGCTGTCCGCGATGGAAGGTCATATCCTGGCGAGCGGATCTTATGTCGGCACCTACAGCATGAACCCGGACGTCCCTGCTTAACAACCTCTGGCGATATCCGTCAGCCGCGTTTTGGGATGCATTCTCTTGTATTTCTTCGGGCATCGCCCACTTAAAGAAAAAAGGGAAAGGATGATTTCTGCCGTGATAAACCCAACGATCGCCAAAATACCTGGTGAGAATGCAGATTTTGACAAAGCAGTTGATGCCATTGAGTGGTGGCTGACGACACAAGCCCTTGGAAATGTCTCCCTGACCCAGATATTTACCGAATTCAGCAGGTGTATAGACCAGACCCTCTTTCCGCTCATACGGTCGCATGTCACGATGCGTCAGATGCATCCCTTCATAGACCATACAGATCATACCTGGAGCAGGAATGAAGGGGAACTGACCAGCAACTCGCGCCCTAGGTCTCTCACTGACGACCCAAACTGGGTGCGAAGTCCGCTCTATTACATGCTTGAAAATATCATTCTGGAATACAGATGCGACATGAGGCAGCCGGAAAATATAAAGAAATTTCCAATATTTTCCGATTTCGAGCAAATTGGCGGGACCGATTATATCGCTTTTCTGACGCCCTTCGGTTCGCAGGAAACAGCAATCAAGACTCATGATGGCGTCATGTCCTCATGGTTGACCGACAAGAAAGGCGGGTTTGCAGAAAGAGATATTGCGGCCCTAAAACATCTCCTGACTCTCTTCGATATTGCCGCACGGGTCTTCAAGCGTGAACAGACCCTTCAGGATGTTCTAAGCGCTTATCTGGGTCCGCTTGCCGCCCAACAGGTGATGGAAGGAAAAACGCAGCGTGGGGATGGCGACATTATCCAGGCCGTCATCTGGATATGCGACCTTCGCGGTTCAAGCGCGCTCGCCGACCAGATGGAAATGGCCGCCTATTTGGCACTCCTCAACCAGTTTTTTGAATCAATGTCGGAAGCCGTCATGGCCGAAGGCGGCGAGGTGTTGAAATTCATGGGCGATGGCTTTCTGGCCATCTTTCCGACGCCAAACGACGAGGCCATCGCTGACGCGGCGAACAGGGCCCTCACGGCGGCCCAAAACGGTGCGAATGCTCTTGCAGCCCTTCCGTCAGAAGCCGCCCGTCTCAAGTTCGGCATCGGTATACATCATGGCGACGTCATGTTTGGAAATATCGGCGCCCGGGAACGGCTCGATTTCTCGGTCATTGGTCCTGCCGTGAATATGGCGAGCCGACTTCAGGATCTGACAAAAACCCTTGATGCCAATCTCTTGGTGACATCAGCCATTGCCGAACATCTGGACCGCCCATGGCAAAGTTTCCCTCCGCAGCTTGTCCCCGGCTTGAAGTATCGGATAGATGTTTTCACGCCAGCCTGAGCAGCTCTATTTCGGATCGTAGCTCGTTATTGTCCATTCTTCCTTTTCTGCAGCCTGACGCCATTCAACAAACTCAGGCAGCGCCCAAAGTGCATCGAAATAGGCCTGACAATTCTCATCCAAGGGAACTGATCGGCTAAAGAAACGCACCAAAACAGGCGCAAAGAAAACATCCGCGAGGGAGATCTCGCCAAAAAGATAGGGGCCTTTTCCTGAGTAAAGCGCCCGACATTCGCGCCATATTTCGCATATCCGCGCGATATCGGCTTCCACCTCTTCCGGCAGACGCTCAAAAGGCAGCCTTTTTGATAAATCCATGGGCACATGCTCGCGGAGCGCAATAAAACTGGAGTGCATTTCAGCAACAACCGATCGAGCTCTGGCCCGGGCGAAGATTTCCTCCGGCCATAACCTGGCGTCGGGGCATTGTTCTGCCAGATACTCGCATATGGCCAGCGTATCCCAAATGGCATTCTCCCCGATGATCAAGGATGGAACTTTCGGTGGAGCCGCAGGATTTACCGCCTTGAGGTTAATATGGGAATCCGCCCGGTACAATGGAACCACAACTTCCTCAAATGGCATCCCGGATAGTTTCATAGCGAGCCATCCCCGCAAACTCCATGATGAGTATCTTTTATTCCCGATAACTAATTTCACATCTGTCATGTTGTGACTCACCCGTTCAATACTTACCTTAACTGGATTTAACAAACTCAGGAAGGACAACTGCCTGAGCGACCAGAACACGGTTGGTGTTTGGATCAAAGGTTGCCGCAGGAGAGCCATAAAGGACGTAACCTTCCGCCAGGGCATCACTCACGCGCACACAGAAGGCATGAGTATCCTCCCCCGTCAAAAGGCGATAGCCAGGCTTTTTATCCGCCATTGTTATTCCCCTTACATTAACTAAAAGTCGGCCTTTTCCGCCGCCAGACCAGCAAAAGAAATCCCAGCCCGACGCTAACGGCACCCGCGATCAGAACCGGAACCCTCAAAGGCTGTACATTGCGACGAAGGAATATTGTCTGGGTCTTTATTTGCGCGTCCTCCGGAGAGATTTGCCAGTCAAGCAAATACTGTCCGGGTGCTGAGATATCAAACGTCTTTATGACCTGCTCGGATGTTTTCGATGCATACTCCGGTGTATTGTCTTCCCGTTTGTCGCGTTGTTGGCCTTCTGCTTTGAACAGTGCTGCCCCGCCCGGCCCCGTCAATATAATGGAATAGTCGAACGCCGACGCACTTCCCGCCAATAGCTCTATGTCATAACTAACCGATAGAATGGCCCGCATCGGGTTCATTGACGGATCGAGCGTAACAAGACCTGTGTTTCCTGCTTCGCCCGCGAGCTCAAACCGGGCAACCTCTTCCCCGCTCGTCGAATAGCCATATCCAACCCAGCCAATCAGGCCTAAGCCGCAAACAATAAAGAGAATGATGAGAGTTTTACGCAACCCGTTTTTTGTCCCGTATAGAGAATAGCCCTTTGTAGAGAAGCCGCCTTAATAATAGTTGGCGATACTTTCGAGTACAGGCATATTCTTTAACAGGATCATATAAAAGATGCTACAGCAAGATAGTCCATCGATGACAGAACCACCCCGGCATCATCATTTAGGTATTGCTGTCTGACTTCTTATAGACCAGCGGGTACTCCCCCAACCCTCGGGTTTTCTTGGGAACAGATGACATTTTGATCGCGTGCCTGTTAAACGGCATTTCCAGATATTTATAGCTCAAATGTGCCAGAAATATCGTTATGCATGTCCCGACCACCAATAATATCGTGGCCAAAGTTGGATCAGTATTGATATGCGGGTTTCCGTTTTTCGTGTCCCAAATCATTTGGTAATCAAAAAACTTCATCAATATTCGGCCCATTATATACCAAACAGCCGCATGTATCATATATATGCCGTAACTCACCGTTCCTAAAAACACCAATTTCGGATGACACAGGAATTTCTTCAATCCGGTCATTTCAGACCATAATAGAGACAGGAAAATAAAAGAATAGGTAAATGGTGTTACCAAACTTGAAAAATAATGCCCAAAATACCAGACAGTAAACATTACTATAAAACTAATATAAACAAATATAGGCGCCACTCTAACAGTAAAGCTACTGAATACATAAAACAAGAGAACGCCGATGAAAAACGAATACGTGCAGCGAAACAGCGCCATTCCTGTTTCGGGGTATCGACTATCCGTCAAATGCAAAGCCAAGCCCGATATGATGACAATCAAAACACTGGCATATATCCTCAATGTTTTTGTGGGCAGCAAAGTAAACGCAATGGCAAACGTCAGATAGGTGAAAAATTCTACAGATACAGACCAGCTTGGGTAATTATAGTTTAAGTGCTCTTCAAGTATTCCTTGCGTCAAAAATATATTATTAAAGAATGCAGAGACTTCAAAGCCGTGGAATGGAGTGAAGCCGCTTGAGCGACCGCTTAATAATTCAAAGAAATACTCCATCAACGGAAATCCAACAGCGAACGCCAGAAATGTTACTATATGCAACGGGTACATTCGCAAGAATCTGTTGAACTGGAAGGCCGCGGCGGAAGCAAGGCTGTGAACACGATCAGCATAGCTGTAGGCAATGACGAAACCACTTAATTGAAAGAAAAGATCAACCAGCATAGTGCCGTTACTGAACATTATATTGTCATTCAATATAAAGGACGAGTTTGCCACATGATCGCCATGGACAACGACGACGACGAGCGCGAACACACCTCGTAGAGGTTCCAGAAATAAGAACTTTTCCTTGGACGCCATAACAAACCTTTGAAACTATATTAACGCACTCTAGTTTCGCTCTAATATAAAATTTTACTTCACACTGTTCGAAGTCATAAATATTTACAAATCGAAACTATTTTTAACCATATCTAAGTGATAAATACACATACTAAATTAACAAAGCATTACAAGCGTGGGGAATTGCCGAACAACGGTATGTAACTGGTGCCGCCGGGTGGATTTGAACCACCGGCCTCTCCCTTACCAAGGGAGTGCTCTACCCCTGAGCTACGGCGGCGAACTAGGTCCGGACGCGGCGGAATATATAGGGATTTCATGTCATGTCAAAGAGTTTCAGCCGGACTTTTAAAATTGCTGTTTTCTCTTGTTTCCAGGATTGGATTAAAATCGGAATTTCTGCCTTGCCTGACACAAAATTGCAATCTGACATACTTACAAGTCTAAGACATAGATTTGCCTGACCGGCACTGATAAAATAACCAGAGACTTTCCAGGAGTTGAAAATGTCCGCAAGACAAGATGAAGAACTCTCCTTCGACGAATTTGACGAAGAACATTACCCTCGTTCGAAGACCACCGATTTCCAGGCGATTTCAACTACGCTAATGTCCCGCAGGAACTTTCTTGGCAACAGTGCGAAATTCGGTGCCGCCGCGTTTATCATGGGAACGACGTCCCTTTCCGGGCTTGCCGGATGCAGCTTCCTGACGCAGGACTTCGAAGAGGTTGAGGCAAACAGCCGCGATACCATTACGGTGCCGGCCGGCTATCAGTGGCACGTTGTCAGCATGTGGGGAGATCCCCTGTGGTCCAATAGCCTCCCGTTCGATCCGTCGACACGCGGAACTGCAGAGAGCCAGGCGCTTGCCGTAGGCGACAACAACGATGGCATGTCTCTCTTCGAAGAAAACGGCACATTGATCCTTGTTTCCAACAATGAATATGTGAATCAAAGCATCATCTATGGCAACCGGAAGAGCAAAAAACCTGAAACCGAAGATGACATCCGCAAAGGTATGGCGGGGCACGGCATAACTGTTGCTGAAATTGTAGAGCAGGATGGCAAATGGAGTATCGTTAAGGATAGCCCCTACAACCGGCGTATTACAGCAAACACTCCAATGGAGATTACGGGCCCGGCACGCGGTCATGCAAAGATGGCGACAGCCGCGGACCCGGACGGAATTCTCGCCCTTGGCACCTGGAATAACTGTGGCAATGGCCTGACACCGTGGGGCACCTATCTCACCTGTGAAGAAAATTTCAACGGATACTTCTCCAGCAGTGATGACACCTACCAACCGTCACCAGAGTTGAACCGCTATGGTGTGGGCAATAAGGATTGGGGATACGCCTGGGCAAGCGTCGATGACCGATTTGATATCAGCAAAAACCCCAATGAGCCAAACCGCTTCGGCTATGTTGTGGAAATCGACCCGCTTGACCCTAATTCCACGCCGAAAAAGCGCACAGCACTGGGCCGATTCAAGCATGAGAATGCAGAGCTCGTCGTTGCGGAAAACGGCCATGTGGTGGTGTATCTCGGTGATGATGAGCGCGGTGAATTCCTTTATCGTTTTGTCAGTGCCGATAAATACTATGAGGGCGAAGATAACCGCGATCTTCTTGAGAACGGCACGCTATATGTGGCGAAATTCAACGATGATGGCAGCGGCAAGTGGATCGCCCTGACACCCGAAACGACAGGCATGGCATCTCAGGCCGAGATTTCCATTCTGACCCGGCAGGCGGCCTCTATTGTCGGGGCCACGACAATGGACCGGCCGGAATGGGTCGCCGTGAATCCAAACCGAGCAGAAGCCTATCTAGCGCTCACCAACAACAAGAACCGCGGGAAAAAGCCGAATGCAGGCGGAGACCCCACCCCTGTCGGCGGCCCAAATCCCCGCGCAGAAAATCATTACGGACAAATAGTCCGCTGGCGGCCACTCAATCAGGATCACACATCAGATGAATTTTACTGGGACTTGTTCGTGGTCGCAGGAAATCCCGCAGCCCACAGCGATGCCTATGCCGGATCAAGTAATATCAACACAGGCAATATGTTCAACTCCCCGGACGGGCTTGCTTTTGATGAAAGCGGTTTCCTCTGGATCCAGACCGATGGTAATTATTCCGATAAGGACGATTTTGCGGGAATGGGAAACAATCAAATGCTGATTGGCGATCCCGTGACAGGCGAGATCAAGCGCTTTATGGTGGGTCCCAAAGAATGTGAGATTACGGGCATCACCTGGAGTCCGGATCGAAGTACCGTTTTTGTCGGTATCCAGCATCCGGGCGAGAAGGGCAACAGCCATTTCCCGCAAGGTGGAACGTCCATTCCGCGCTCCGCTATTGTCGCCATCTCTCGCAAAGACGGCACCGCGCTCAGCTGACTTGCTTTCATTTGTTGCGCCCTGTCGGCACTTCGAGTTCAGGTGTCATTGCAATTGCCGGCAAAGCAGTCTAAGGATGCGTTGATATTCAGTTGGAGCCTATGGCAATGGCGGATCACGGCAATAAAAAGGGCGCAGACAAAGAAAAGCTGAAAGCGGAGAAAGCAGAGCGCCTTGCGTCGGAGCTGCGCGCAAACTTGCGTAAACGCAAGGAGCTGCAGCGCAGTCGCGGCGCCACCGCTCCCGACGCCATCAAAAACCGCGACAAATTGACCGATTAATCAATCTGCTTTTAACCTTGGCCCGATCAAGCACAGACTGTAGTATGCCGGTCCAATTCAGTTGTTTGAGCGGAGAAATAGAGCATGTCCATTCTGTCCGATAAATGGATCAGGCAATCGGCCCTGGAAACAGGCATGATTGAGCCCTTTGTGGAAAGCCAAAAGCGAGAAGGCACCATATCTTATGGCCTTTCTTCTTATGGCTATGACGCGCGGGTTTCCGACGAGTTCAAGATATTCACCAATATCGATTCGGCAACTGTTGATCCGAAGGCGTTCTCCAGTTCAAGTTTTGTCGACCGTAAAACTGATGTCTGCGTTATTCCACCCAATTCATTTGTCCTGGCCCGTACCGTCGAATATTTCCGTATTCCGCGGGATGTCCTCGTGATCTGTCTTGGAAAATCAACCTATGCTCGTTGTGGCATCATTGTGAACGTCACCCCGTTAGAACCAGAGTGGGAGGGACATGTCACTCTCGAGTTTTCCAATACAACCCCGCTGCCAGCAAAAATTTATGCAAATGAAGGCGCCTGCCAGTTCCTTTTTCTCAAGGGCAACGAGCCCTGCGAGGTATCGTACAAAGACCGCGCGGGTAAGTATATGGGACAAGAAGGCGTGACCCTCCCCAGGCTTTGAGACCGAATGCCATTATATTGATTAATTTAAAGTCGAAGCATTAAATAACGCCAAAGACTTTCCTTTCCTGCAAAAAATGGGATAAAAGCCATTCAATCATTTATGGAAGCGTGACCAGCCGATACAGCCTGGTATTCCCGCCCACAATTACCAATTGGATACAACAGAGTAGATTTAAATGGATAGCATTAGGATAAGAGGCGGAAAACCGCTTCAGGGAAAAATTGAGATCAGCGGCGCGAAGAATGCTGCGCTTCCACTGATGGTCGCCAGCCTGTTGACTGATGATACATTGACCCTTTCCAATCTGCCCCATGTGGCCGATATCTCGACCTTGATTACTTTGCTATGCCAGCATGGCGCGACAGCGGCAATGAATGGCGAAGCGGCCAATGGCGGCGGAAGCGATGGGCGATCGCTCTCAATCAGGGCCGCCAACATCACCAATACCGAAGCACCCTATGACATTGTCCGTAAAATGCGGGCGGGCGCCCTTGTCATGGGTCCTCTCCTCGCGCGAATTGGCGAGGCCCGCGTATCGTTGCCCGGAGGATGCGCGATTGGCACGCGGCCGATGAACCTTCATATCAGCGGCCTTGAACAGATGGGGGCAAAAATTACAATTGCTGGCGGCTATATGGAAGCAGTTGCACCCCACGGCCTTAAAGGCGCGGAAATTCGGTTTGAGACAGTCTCCGTCGGGGCAACAGAAAATCTGTTGATGGCAGCCTGCCTCGCCAAAGGAACGACAATTCTGGAGAATGCTGCCAAGGAGCCGGAAATTACCGATCTTGTTCAATTGCTGCGCCAGATGGGCGCACAGATTGAAGGGGACGGTACCGATAAGCTGGTTGTCCACGGCGTAGACAAGCTTCACGGCACAAGCTATCGAGTTATGCCGGACCGGATCGAAACCGGTACATATGCGATCGCAGCAGTTATTACTGGCGGTAAAATTGAGCTATCCAATACAAATGCCGAGCTGGTTCGCTCTGTACTAGATGCACTTGTAGAGGCAGGCGCCGAGATTCATGAAACGCAAGACGGCTTTATTATTTCCCGTGAAGGCACAGTCATTCGCGGCGTGGATATCATGACTCTCCCCTATCCTGGCTATCCGACGGACATGCAGGCGCAATTCATGGCCCTTATGACAATTGCCAAAGGCGCGGGCATGATAACCGAAACAATTTTCGAAAACCGCTTCATGCATGTGCCGGAGTTGGCGCGCCTTGGGGCAAATATTACCGTACATGGCCACTCGGCACTGGTTCGCGGCGTAGATCACTTGGTCGGCGCGCCGGTTATGGCCACGGATTTACGCGCTTCTGTCTCATTGGTGCTTGCAGGCTTGGCAGCAGAGGGAGAAACCGTTATCAATCGTGTATATCATCTGGATCGAGGATATGAGCGCCTGGAGGAGAAGCTGGCCGCGTGCGGTGCAGATATTGAACGCATCCATACGAGCTGAGCATAGATTGAGAGCAGGACCGGAAGAATGCCCAAGGGTCTAAAACTTTTTGCCACGGAAACCGAGGATGTTGAAATCCTGTCGGCGGCGCTTGAAGGCATGATCACCAGCCCCGGTGAAATGAGTTTTCACAAGTCGTCGCGCGCCTTCACGATAATGGGGTCCCGTTTTATGTGGGAAGTCCTGAATGACGATGCAAACACTCCCGACAGTTGGTATCGTATTCGGTCCGGGCTTCATTTCGGGGATGTAATAGCTGTAAAAGCAAGCGGCATCTCCCAGGATGTGCCGACCGAAGCTCTTGAGTTACTCAATTTATCGACAAATGTCATCGCCGGGTCTGATGCCGAAATCCATCTAAATTTTGCAGGGGGCGGAACGCTGCTTTTAAAGGCGGAATGTATTAATCTAACCCTGACCGACACGGGAGATGCTTGGCAAACCAAGTACAAACCCCAACATGAAGGCATTGGATCCTCTTCCGATCAGGAAAATGAATGAGAATGGAGTGGTCGCGTGCCATCGAGTGAAGAGCTGGTTATTGCCCTGCCAAAGGGCCGGATACTAAAAGAAGTGATGCCGTTAGTCCGGGCTGTCGGGATTGAGCCCGAGCCGGCATTTGATGATCCGTCAAGCCGTCTGCTGCAGTTTCGCACCAATCACCCCCATATTTCCATTATCCGGGTCCGTTCCTTCGATGTAGCAACCTTTGTCGCCTTCGGCGCGGCACAACTCGGCGTCGCCGGAAACGATGTGTTACTGGAATTCGACTACCCCGAAATATATGCGCCCGTAGATCTGGACATCGGCCATTGCCATATCGCCGTTGCCCAGCCACGTGACCTGGAAGATGACCGCGATCCCAGCCGTTGGAGCCATATTCGCATCGCGACAAAATACCCTAACCTCACTCACAAGTTCTTTGCCTCGGCGGGCATTCAGGCGGAATGCATCAAGCTCTCTGGCGCCATGGAACTTGCACCCGGCCTCGGCCTGTGCCGCCGGATCGTTGACCTTGTCTCAACGGGAGCAACACTGGAAGCCAATGGCCTGGTGGAAGTGGAGAAAATTCTTGATATCACCTCAAGGCTTATTATCAACCGGGCGGCCCTCAAAACCCGGTCCGTGGAGCTAAATGGCTGGATCGAGAAATTCAGGGAGGTGGTAAATGCCACTTAAGCTGAATATTGAAGATCCAGACTTCGAGGCAGATTTCACCGCCCTCCTCAATCAAAAACGTGATGAAGACAAGAATGTCGATACCGTCGCTGCAGACATCCTGAACGATGTCCGAAAGCGCGGAGATGCAGCCTTGCTGGACTATACCCGTAAATTTGACCGGCTGGATATCGCCGATGCCACCGCACTTCGGATTACAAAGGCAGAAATTGAAAAAGCCGTTGGTGAGTGTGACAGAGAAACACTATCCGCGCTGAACATTGCTGCTGGGCGGATTGAGCGCTACCACAAGCAACAACTGCCTGATGATCATTTTTACGAGGACGCGGACGGTGTAAAACTCGGTTATCGCTGGACTGCAATTGAGAACGTCGGGCTTTATGTGCCAGGCGGGCGGGCGACTTATCCATCGTCTGTATTAATGAATGCAATCCCGGCCAAGGTCGCTGGCGCCTCTCGCGTTGTTATGGTTGTCCCAACACCTGATGGCGTGATCAATCCAATGGTCCTGGCGGCGGCCGACCTTTGCGGAGTGGATGAAATTTATCGTATTGGCGGCGCACAAGCGGTGGGCGCTCTCGCCTTTGGAACTGAAACAATTACTCCGGTCGACAAGATCGTCGGCCCCGGCAACGCCTATGTCGCGAGCGCCAAGAAACAGGTATTCGGGACGGTAGGAATTGACATGATTGCGGGCCCTTCGGAAATACTGGTCGTCGCAGACAACCGAAATAACCCTGACTGGATTGCCGCTGATTTGCTGAGCCAGGCCGAGCATGATCCCGTAGCCCAGAGCATTCTGATCACGGATGACGCAAATTTCGCAAAAAATGTCGAGGTCGCCGTCGAAAACCACCTCAAAACGCTTGGCCGCGCAGAAATTGCCCGTGCAAGCTGGCAAAACTATGGTGCCATCATTCTGGTTCGGGATCTCTCAGAAGCGCCCGCGTTAGTCGACCGGGTTGCACCTGAACATCTCGAGCTCTGCGTTGAAGATCCGGACAGCCTAGCGGATAAAATCCATCATGCCGGGGCAATTTTCATGGGGCGTTATAGCCCCGAAGCAATTGGCGATTATGTTGCCGGCCCAAATCACGTACTCCCGACGGGTCGAACGGCGCGCTTTTCGTCCGGTCTCTCGACCCTCGATTTCGTCAAGCGGACTTCCTTGATGAAGCTGAACGCTGATAGCCTCCGTCGGATCGGGCCTGCAGCGATAGCGCTTGCGGAGTCGGAAGGGCTTGATGCGCACGCCCTGTCCGTTTCCATCAGGCTGAACTGACGCGAACCGGGAAAGGATCAATAGCCACATGCCCGACAACCAATATATCGCGAAAATAGCGCTCGACGAAAAGACGGTTGTTCGACGCAATGCGGATATTGAGCACGAACGCAAGGTCGCTATTTTTGATATTCTGGATCAGAACCGTTTTATTGTGAGCGGCTTCGAAAATAGTGGCCCCTATTCCTTGCACCTCAGCATTGAGGATAACCGGCTTATCTTTGATGTCCGGACGGAGGATGATACGACAGGTCTGGTGCGTATTCCGTTACCTGTCATTTCATTCCGCCGAATTATCAAGGACTATTTCCATGTTTGCGAGAGCTATTTTGACGCTATCAAATCAGCTTCCCCTTCGAAAATAGAAGCCATCGATATGGGGCGACGCGGCCTTCACAATGAAGGGTCCGAACTCCTGAAAGAGCGTCTTAAAGACAGGGCGGAAACCGACTTCGATACAGCACGTCGCTTGTTTACCCTGATGTGCATTCTCCATATTCGGGGTTAGGAATGAGGCACGAACCAATCATTCTTAGCCGTATCGATTATACGGACCGGTTCCCCGCATGAGCGATTTGCCCTATAGCAATGAACTGCCGGGTAGTGTTCTTTTTGCCTGCACCCATAACAGTATCCGTTCTGTGATGGCGGAGAATATTATGAAAAGCCTGTATGGCCATGCTGTCTATGTGGATAGTGTCGGGGTCCGTGCCAAAACGGTTGATGGTTTCGCCATCGAGGTGCTGGACGAAATTGGCCTTGATGCCTCAAATCATGTTGCAAAAAACTTCGAGGATCTGGAAGACAGCTCTTTCGACATGATCATCTCACTCTCCCGCGAAGCCCACAACAAGGCGGAAGAGCTGACCCGGACCACAGCGTGCGATACAGAACTCTGGAACACAATTGATCCGTCGCTTACTGAAGGCAACAGGGAAATGCGCCTAAACGCCTTCCGCCATGTTCGTGATGATCTGTACGAAAAAATAAAGGCCAGATTTAGGACAGGCCCTGCCCCACAAGTGTAAAAGCCACGCCGCAGACCTACTGCGAACTCACTATTACTGCTCCTTTTTGTGCTTTCTTTTGAATAGATTAAAGGAAATGCTTGCTTTTTAGTATTCTTGCCCCTTATTTTGCAGCATCGAAAACGACTGGAATAGGATTTTATGGCGAAAGAAGAACTATTGGAGTTTGAAGGAACGGTGACGGAATTGCTGCCCAATGCAATGTTCCGTGTTGTTCTTGAGAATGACCACGAAGTGTTGGCGCATACTGCTGGTAAAATGCGCAAGCATCGCATTCGTGTATTGGCGGGCGACAAAGTGACCGTCGAAATGACGCCCTATGACCTGACAAAAGGCCGCATTACCTTCCGTTACAAGTAGGTAATTGCTCATGGGTGATAGAAGAACCCCCCGGAGGCCTGCTGTCAATACGGCGGAACATGGCGCCGATAAGCATCTGCCGTCAATTCGTCCCCCGACTCTGATCCTGGCGTCTGCCTCGCCGCGGCGCCTGGCCCTTATGAAGCAAATCGGCCTTACACCCGATGAGGTGGACCCCGCAGACATAGACGAGTCCACCAAATCAAATGAGCTCCCCCGTGACATCGCAAAACGCCTGGCATTTGAAAAAGCTAGCGCCGTAATGGCGCGACATCCCGGAACTTTTCTTCTTTCGGCGGATACGGTTGTTGCCGTGGGTCGGCGCGCCCTTGGAAAAGCAGAGACCGAGGACGAAGCATATACCTTTCTCAAGCTGCTGTCCGGTCGTCGGCATCAGGTTCATACCGGCATCACCTTAGTGACACCGACCACGAACATCATTTCGCGGGTTGTAACCACTGCCGTTATCTTCAAACCTCTCGACCAATCTGAAATTCGCGGCTATCTCAAGCAGGATGAATGGCAGGGCAAGGCTGGCGGATATGCTATTCAAGGCTACGCTGCCGCTTTCGTTCGCCAAATACAGGGATCTTACAGCAATGTTGTCGGCCTGCCCCTCTTCGAAGTCAGCAATCTATTACGCGGCAACGGCTTTCCGTTCTGGACGGAAACGGCCAGATGAAAAAGGTCCTCTTGATTGAAGAAGGACCTTTCGAAACGCGTGGCGCCCTTCTGAATGACGATACTGTCATAGAATTGCAGATAGAGCGCCCGGGTGATGTTTCCCGTGTCGGCCAGTTTTATCATGGCCGTGTGTCCAAAATTCTCCCGGATATGAATATCGCTTTTGTCGATATTGGGGAGAAGACCGACGGCTTCCTGCAGCTAAGCGATCTGCACACAACTGCAACAAACCTTAACAGCGTTATTACAGAAGGTGAGAAGCTCCTTCTACAGGTGAGCAAGGACGCCAAAGGAGACAAAGGGCCGCAACTTGGCGCCCGCTTTGCCCTGCATGGCCCGAACCTTATCTACAGACCGACGAGCCAAGGACTGACCCTCTCGAAAAATATTAAGAACGCAACGGATAGAAGCCAGATCGAAAAGCTGCTGGGCGGATTTGCCGATAACGCGGGAATCACGGTGAGGACAAGTGCGGATAAAGCGCCCGAGCCACTACTCTTTTCGGAAATGACATCTCTGATATCCGAATGGGAGGAAGTAAAGGCGGCGCAAAAGGCGTCGAAGAAGCCTCAGCCCGTCGGAAGGGCGGAAACACCCCTCACCCGTATCCTGCAAACCTTGTTTACCAGCGATACCAGATTGATCGTCAACAACTCATCGGCGCTCAATGCGACAAAATCCTATCTGGCACATCGACTGCCAGGGATTGAGGCGGACGCGGAGCTGTGGAACAAACAAGAGCCATTATTCGAAGCTATGGGCGCCAATGCGGCGATTGAGTTAGCGCTGCAAAAGCGGGTCCCGCTCAAGTCCGGCGGAAATATCACGCTTGAGCCAACCGAGGCCGCCATCGTAATCGATGTCAATTCGGCCGGACAAACCAGGGCAGCAGGACGGCAATCTGCGGCACTTGCCACCAATCTCGAGGCCGCCCTTGAAATTTGCCGCCAAATCCGGCTGCGCAATTATGCCGGTATAATCATCATCGATTTTATTCAGATGAACGGGAAAGGCGATGCAAAGGAACTCACCAGCTTTTTGCAAACTCTGCTTGAGCAAGACCCCTGCCCTTCGCGCATGATTGGCATGACAGAAATTGGATTAATGCAGATAACCAGAAAGCGCACCCGGCCGCAATTGAGCGATATCATGCGGAAAAGCTGCCCCCAATGTGAGGCTGATGGCGTTGTTCCAGATGATACGACAATATTGGCCCATCTTTTTCGGGAGCTTCAGGATATTGTCCGCTTCTCCCCCAACGTATCCCTTCATATCAAATCCGGAAATGAACTGGCGTTGAGACTTGAACGCCAAAAAGCTATGCTGGAGAAAGAACTGGCAAGGCCGATCTCCATTTCGATTGACGCTGCGCTTTCTGAAAATGAATACGGGATAAACCAGGACGTGCAATGAGTAAAAAAATTCCGGAAAAACCCTGTCCGCAATGCGGCAAGCCTCCTGCGGCCAAATTCCGGCCCTTTTGCTCTGCCCGTTGTAAACAGGTTGACCTCGGAAAATGGTTCAATGAATCCTATGTTATCCCCGGAGAGGAAACCATCCCGGCCAATGACGAAGATTCGAATTAAGGCCCAAGTGCCAGTCCCTTAGCGCGCAAAAATTATACTGAAATCCCGCAGGCCGACATTTGCGCTTTTTTAAGTCAACACCTCTGGACAGCCCGGATTATTTCTTTTATAAACCTGCTTCCTCGCCCACGCGGCATAGCGTGTATCGCGACAAGCCCAGGTAGCTCAGTTGGTAGAGCAGCGGACTGAAAATCCGCGTGTCGGTGGTTCGAATCCGCCCCTGGGCACCATTTTTCCCTTATAAATCAATGCATTAACAATGATGGCGGGATTTTAAACCCCAAAATACTTGCTGCACATTTGCTGCACATATTTCTGTCAATTACATAGGTTTTCTGACAAAAATTATTTTGCACTACGCCTAATATATGTTTTAAAACAATGGCTTGGCAGGGATTTATTTTCGCCTGTAATTTGCCTTTTGATACCCTGATTGGCTATAAAAACATATACTATCGTGAATTATAATACTCGTATTGATTGTATATGTTATAATTTATATTATTTATTGGAGAAAGGAAATGACACAACACAGACTAAACTTAACGACAATTTGCAAAGGTAAAGTGGAAATCTACACACGCGCTGATACACAGAAAAAATCGTGGCAAGCAAGGGTCAAGTATTTTGAAGGGACTGGCTACTATGTGAAGAGCTTGAAAACTGAAGATAAACAAGAGGCCATTGATATAGCTGAGGAGTGGTATCGTGATTTAAAATACAAGCATGACAATAATCTCGTTGTCAGAAAGCGCAGCGTTGCACAGATATGCTCCCTTTATATGGACAAGCTTAAATCAGAGAGTGACGCTGGTATCGTTTCTAAACAAAAGCTGGACGACTACAGACCTCTAGTAGAAACCTATATAAAGCCCTTCTTTGGACGGCGTCATATAGACAGCCTTAAGCAACAGGATATTGAAAATTTCAAAGCATGGTGTCTGGTCTATTGGGTATCTGGACCAGGGTCAGAAATACGTGGTTGGACCTATTGCAGAAATGGCAAGTTGATCAAGAATCCTGCGGCGAGGTCTACAAAACAGCTATCAGAAGGCTCTCTTAATAAAATATGCGTTGTTCTAAGAGACATATTCAAAACTGCCGTTGCAAACGATGCAATCGACGAAAACAAAATTCCATTGATCACGAAAAAGATTGGCAACAATCGCTCCAAAAAGAACGGTCATTCTTCCAGACGACCCGCATTTTCCAATTGCGAATATGATTTCCTCGTCAGCAAAATGAGAGCATGGCCTAATGCAGCAACCAATGATGATCAGATACAGCGAAGGCTGTTGATGCAGGACTATATACTTGTTCTGACAAACACAGGAATCAGATCAGGTACTGAAAGCGACGGCCTAAAGTGGAGGGACATTAAATATGGCATCCATAAAGGCAAGCCTTATGTAGAAATACGCATCAAGGGTAAAACAGGCAAACGCCAGATCATTGCGATGCCTCGCACCAAGAACTATCTGGAACGAATTAAAGCCAGACGTACTGAGGTTCTTGGCAAGGCCCCCTCACTCAATGAATATGTCTTCTGCCTGCCTGATGGTTCTCATATCAAGAATGACTATTTCAGGAAAATCTTTAGACGGGCACTTATTGAATTTGGGATTCTGAAAGATAGCGACGGCAAGGAAAGAACGCCTTATAGCTGCCGCCATACTTACGCAACGATGCGCTTGCTGAAGGGTGTCACTTATGAAGAATTAAGCAAGAACATGGGAACCAGTTACAAGATGCTGGAAGCCCACTACAGCCATACAACGCCGTTGCTTATGCAAGACAGCCTGACCAGAATTTAGGCCTTGAGTAAATCCAGCCTGTTGAAGGTTTAGCGTCATTTACACGATACTGCTCCTCTGCCGAGGCTGATTTTTAGTTTGATAAATAAACATAGAAAGGAAAACGCAAAGAGACTTTTACACATGTACATAAATAAAAATGAATACGCCAAGGAAATGAAAACATGGCTATACCAATTTGAGGGAAACTATTTCGTCACCCTCGCTTTTAACCCCTCCAAAAAGCTGCCCAACAACACCTCAAAGGGTAACTATAACAATTGGTCCGTTGACAAGGCTGTGGACGCTTTAAAACACTGGCACGCGCGACTTGATCGCAAACTTTTAGGTCCTGATTGGGGTAAGGAATTAAAGAAAGAATTACGCACTCAATTTATCGCCTTTGTGGAACACCCAGACAGCAACATACATTGGCACCTGATTTTAAAATTGAACTCACCAAAAGCTAATATGTTTTTGGAAGAGGCAGATGCCATATGGGAAAAACTTGTTCCTAGCGGCACAATTGATATCAAGCCAATCAGGACAGCAAAAGACAATCTAGATTTCAGTGGATATTGCAGCAAGGCCAGCAGATCATATGATCCTGCAAATCACATCGTTTTCAGTTCAAATTTTACGATGTAAAAACTACGCCATGCAGTTTTAATAAATACATTGCATTTCCTTTCACGTGCTTGCAACGCTGCACAAGTTGAAAGGGTGCATTTTGGAAATTTATAACGCGTTTTACAAAGGGACGATTTAAAAAATTTACACATATTTTTTAATGACGTTGCTCATGCGAAGAACGTGCAAGTTATAATATTGTCAAAAGCAAACGGTGATAACTTGATACAGTTGATAAATATCTACAGCAAATAAGTTGGAGATATAAAATGCGTTATATGGAAATTATTAAAAACAAGGACAGCCTGATTGACTCAAAAAAAATAACAGAACAGCTCATTAAGGACATTAAAAAACAAGTTAAAATTCATACCCAGAGATCAACAGGCAAAAGACTTATTAAAAGCGATAGCGGTAAAAACTCAATTAGCTAAAAATTACACAGCTATTTTCAAAATCCCATTTCAGAGATATCCTTACTTTGTTGGGAGGGGAGCTGTAAATGGAACGACTGACTGAAGTTGGTTTTCAAAAAGTAGGCTTTTGGAAGCTCAAGGATGGACATGTCGATTTTGAACTTAATAGCCAAGAGAATACTATTAATGTGTTGTACGCATTCGTGTGCGAAGGCGAGGTAATGTACATAGGCAAGACCATCCAGCCATTGAGAAAGCGAATGTATGGCTACCTCAGGCCAGGGAAATCACAATCAACAAACATAAAAAATAGAGACAATATATTGGCATCATTGGTGGCAGGTAAGGGCGTAGAGATTTTTGCGCTACCTGATAATGGACTACAAAACTATGGTGGATTTCATATTAATATGGCGGCAGGCTTGGAAGATAGCCTGATTTCCAGTCTAAGTCCCTCTTGGAACGGTGCGCAGAGCAAAGTCATCGATCTAGCTGGTCATTCCAAAGTAGAAACTTCCAGTTCAATAGGGAACGAGGAGTTTCCTGTTACGCAGAAAAAACCATTAGAAACCATATCAACTGATGAAAATCTGAAGTTCCAGTTCCACTTGCGTAAGACCTATTACAATCAAGGGTTCTTCAACGTTCCCGTTGCCTATATGGATGCCTTTGGTAATAATAATGAACGAATAGAAATATCCTGTGGAAAACATGCAACCCTATTTGAGGGGCATATTAATAGAACGGCAAATACGAATAATACTCCAAGGATAATGGGAGGCCGCCAACTGACGCATTGGTTCAAAAATAGCAAAAACCTAGATGATCAAATAAAGGTTACAGTTGTCTCCCCTAATTCCATTTTTATTGAATGAAAAATTCCACAGAAGCAGTACTAAAAGTCCAAAAAGCAACACAGGCCACTAACCTTGAGAAATCAAACTTCTAGGCGCAATAAAATTATTGAGGGATAATTTTAAGGGCATCCAATGCATTCAATGCAGGAATAAATAGGTTTATGCCCTCAGCTGAATTACCTGTAAGCTTTGAAACACTAATTCCCATAACATTTCCATATTGATCCAATAAAGGCCCACCACTATTCCCTGGTGAAATAGCAGCGTCTGACTGGATATAGGAAGAATTAGGATCAGAAGAATTTCTATATGCGCTCACAATGCCTGAAGTAACTGAAGATTGCAGTTCTTCTTTAAGAGGGCTACCGATGACATATACTTTTTCAAGATTTTCAGCTTGTTTGTGACGAATAGGTAATGGTGAGGGTATTCGCAAAGGAACCTTTACCAAAGCGACATCGCGCTGCTCATTTGTCCTAATAACTTCGCCTAATATTTCCAATCCGTTATTTAAAATTACGGCGACATTTGTTGCCTCGTTCACAACATGTGCATTAGTGAGAATATACCCATCCTCATTAATGATAAAACCAGAGCCATGCCCAGCACCAGAACGAATGGTTACAACTGCTGACAACACGGTATCCAGTTTATTTTCAATAATTTCTTGCGAAACCTCAGGAAGGACTAGTTGCAAAGGCTGCCCTTTAAAGGCTTGCAACGTTGATCCAGCGTTTTCCGCCTTCAATGCTATGTCTTGGAACTCTTTCGTGGATATGAAAGATTCTACTGCTGCCGCAAAGGCATTATGAAAGGTCAGGATGATCCCTTCTTTCTTGGTTGCAATTTGCCTGTGATACCCGCCAGATTGAATCTCCATTACCTCTCTTTGGGTTAGGTTTGAAAAGACAGTCCACGTCACGTTCAAATACATTTCTCCACTATATTCGTTCAATGGACGACCATCCCACCAATGATGATCTTCACAGAAATTGCTTTTTATTTGCGTAATACTAGCACCCACCAAATACTCCGCGGAAGCTACTGATTTATTTTGCCCAAACAAGTCTTTTGGATCACCAGCAACGTTAAAGCCATTAGTGTTTAAAGTCTCATAAAAGATCTCACCCAGCTCCGTACTCCAGTTTCCCAAAACAGAAGAGCCTGCCCCCCAATCCATAGTGGATTTTCCTGAATGGCTATCGTTGCAAAGATACCCATCCACACCAACAGACCCCATATTACCTGATGAAGGGAAATGGCCAATCGCAGTACCACGCTTGATGTTTGCGACAACTTTTTGAAGTACAAACGATGATTGCTGTGAAATTGGTTTATTTACTGAAATAAGCTGCGGCGTTGGCGCCTTAGGGACAGACATTGCGCCAGTCGTATTACATGACACAAGCACTGGAAATAGTAGAACAATGTAAATTTTTGATAGGGAAGAGAATTTCATTTTATATGCTCAAATCGTTCTATTTTATTGATTTTTAAAACCGCGGACATATTCCAAAGCCCCCCCAGGCATATTTTATGGCGGCCAATCATGTCCCATTTCTAAGATTATGACTGCAAATCGATACTACCCAATAAAAAGTACCAATCGCAATCAATTAATCTGAGTGATTTCAGCAATTAGCTTAATAGCTGAATAGACTTGTTTAATTTTAAAAACATAGCAACGATACAGCCAGTTGGACGTTTTATTTTTAAACATGTTAGGGTAATATACGGCGCACATTTATTGCTGGCTTAAAGGCCCTGCTGAAAAGTTCAAATTTCAGAAGGACATATAACTGTATTTGAATGTTTACTTTTTAAACATCGAGTGAGCTCACTAAAAAGGTGCAGATATTGTGTTGAATGCAGAACGACGAGAGAAACGATTGATTGAGTTGGTTGATCGCATGAAGGCAGGTCGCACAGTGACGAAACGTGATCTACGTACAGTACTGACAGATGACGAGTTTGAGGGCTATGAAGCAACTTGGCAATCAGTCCAAGAATATGAACAAATGCAGCGTGAAACACCAAGTGATTTGCAACGCTACTTATCATTGCTGAGGAGTGCTGATGCTCTAAACCAACGTGCAGAAAAAATGTACGCCAAGGGTAAATCAGCAAGATATGTGGCATTGGCTCATAAAGCGCAGGCTCAATATGAACGTGCCTATGAGAATTTGAATGAAGCACTAAGTACTAATCCTAGTCTGACAATGTGGCTAGATAGAGATTTTAGTTTTACAACTGAAGATTTGCCAGACTTAACAGCAGAAGATGCGCCAAGGTTGCGATCTGGGCGGTCACTTTTGAAGCAGGGCGGTAATTCTAAAAAGATGACTATTAAGGAACTAAAGCTGACGACATTGAAAACGGCTTTGGTAGAACTAATCAAGACGCCAGAACAGAAAAATGAAAAAGCTCCTTCTAAAGGAACTAAAAATATACTCAAAATCCTAGGAAAATAACATGACGGCTTGGTACGATGCCCTACAAAAATTGGGCGTTTAAATCACTTCCACCGCCAGTTTTAACATCTCATCATTTACGTCAATATAACTCTGTGTAGTTCCAAGAGGCTTATGACCAGCAAGCATCATAATAACTTTTGGAGAAATGCCGCTATGGGCCATCTTTGTTATTAATGACCTCCGCCCACTATGGCTGGACGCACAGTCCGCCCCTACCCTATTATTAAGTTCTCCAGATAACTAGCTGAGGGTGTTTGGGGATAACTGTCTACTCTATTTCAGAAGGTCTTAATGTGAATGATATTTGGTACGAAATAATTCAAATTAGGTCTGAAAATCAAGAACCAATGGAAAGAATCAGAACATGCGCAAGCATGATAGATGCTTGCCTACATAGCAAATCAAGTAAGAAAGAAAAACGAGAGCTAACGAATAGATTGGTTCAAATTTCATCAGAATTAGGTGATTTCAGAAGGTCAGCAGATACAATATCTGAGGACGCTCGTTCATTTGTAAATCAAATCGGTCAATGGCGAAGGGACGATACTTTAAGAACACCAAGGGACAGGAAGAAAGAGCTTATTCATGAACATTTAGTTCCTTGTGCCTACCTTTCCAAAACTATTGTTTCATCGCACTTTAACACCGGCGAAACTTTTAAGTTGCTTTTGGAATATGGAATTAGGTGCATAGTTTTAAAATCAGAGGATACAAAAATTAACAATGCCAAGCTTAATAAAACGATGCCAGAAGATTGGCAAATTGGGCACAATCCATTCATACGGTATCAGTTAGCTGGCATCAGTAGATTCACGATTAAAGAGAAATATATTTACCCATAGAGCCTAGCAAAACGTTATCCAAATAAGAATTGCCAGTGAAAAAAATTATAGAAAGTTAATTGCATGCAATCTGAATGGGCAAACCTGAAAGAAATAATTCAAATTAAGCAACCTGCCATTAAAGATATAAACGGCAGCATAGAATACCTCCAGGAAGCTTATGAGTTTACCGAAGCTCTATGGGAGAGAAACTTTCAGTCCATTTCAGATTTGAAGGTCGTCCTGTTGTCTGAAGCGCCGCTATATGGGGAGAAGCAGTCTTATATTTATAATCACCAGACTAAGCCAACCTCTTTTTTCTATTTCAACGACATGGTAGCCACCTGCGAAAAGCCAAAACTGGTTTTTGAAAAATTCAAAAGCACTGTTGAAAAGAAAAAATACATGATTGAAACCATGGCAAAGAATGGTCTGTTAATTCTGGATATTTTCCCATATGCCCTAAAAAAAGATTGTACAAAAATCAGCTATAGATCACTTTCTAAAAAAGAATACAGCGAACTGCTGACTGCAACGATCCCGTTCTATTTACAACGTAAACTCGTGAAAATATCAAAGGCTGCATCGTCGAATTTAAAGTTCGCCTACCGTTACAAAGTTTTGAAAACCAATACTGAAGAACAAATTCTCAATCAAATTAGCAAGGAAGGAATGCTTACTTCAGGTAATTCTATTCCATGCATTAACGGGTCCAATATGCCGTTATCACGAGAAAAACTAAGCAATTTATTTCACTGCTAAAAAAATTAGCAAAGATTTTTAATTGAAATCAAATGAACTTGACCATCCGCCTATTTATTAATCTTCCAATTGTCCGTCGTAATAAAAAACTCAAGATCACCTCAGCAGTGAACAAGAAGCCATTCTGGCTATAAAAATTTATGACATAGACAATCAGTATCATTGGTTTAGTATTTTAAAAGGGAGGGTAAATCTATTTCATGATGCATGTCAGGTTTTCAATAGGGTTGATTAAAGACACTAAAGGGGAGTTTTGCGGGATTAACCTGAATTCTCGTGCATTGGAAATCTCAGGGAGTCTACCTGCTTGCGTCAACAGTTCCCAATTTGGTTGTATGACGTGGATAAAAATGTTTCTGGACCAGCGGCTACAGGAAGTAATTTTATATGCGTAGCCTCTTTCGAAAATTGGTCAAATCAATAATTTCCTCACCAGATGAGATGTGGCGAGATGACGATTTTGTCTCACGCGATACAAGTGGTGAGGTTGTTGCTTCCACCGAACATACTGATCACAAATCGTCAAGGAAACTTCATGAAGAAGACAATAGTCAGGTTAAGGTATCGGAAAGATTGGAGCCCGCATTCAATCATGCAGTAGCGCTACACAAGGAAGAAGAAAAATCAAGCGAACTTGCAGAAAAAGTACCTTTTGAATTTGATGGCAATATTAAAATAGACAATCTTTTTGCAGCGCCAGTGTTTAGCACTATGCAAAGAGAAAAGTCAGATGCTGAATCCGATAGGTTTGCATTTCTAGAAGAAGACAGGCACGAATCGCAGGATAATGAAAATTATGATCCGATCGGAATGTCTGATGATTCAGACACTGTCGAAGAGTATGAATTTGATAGCTTATGGAATACTCCGGTTTCAGGTTCAGATGGAGAACTTACAGATCTGCAAGTAGACCTTGTGGAAGATGCAGCGCTGAATTCGGAACTGGGATTAGATGAGTTTGATGCGAATGCACGCACGGAATTGTTTGATGAAATAGATAGCCTAGGCGTAGAAATATGTAAGGCAGATCAACGCGCAAATCAGCTTCATCAGTATTTTGAGTTTACGACAGTGGTAGAGAGCAACATTGCGTTGAGTTGGCTTAGTGACATGTTTGTCGAGTTTCCGCATCCGCAGTCCTATATGGCGCTATTGCGGCTTATTTTGATAGAAAAAATAAACTTTCACCAGTTAAAGCTAATAGTAGAGATAAAAAATTACTGGAGAGAACACCCGATTTATTGGCAGCGAAGACGTTGGAATAAGCTGGAGAGCTGCGATGCGTTTTTTGAGAGTAGAAATGGTGAGTATGCTCTCTCATGGAAATTAGCATTCCTCCTATTTAAATATAGGGGACATTATCCTTTAGAAGAGATTCTACCAGAAAACTGGGTATTTCAATGGAAGCAGAACGCTCGACATAAAAAGCTTTCCTTCTCATTTGTAGAATATTTGGAACATTTACTTGTTGATGATTACGGCGAACATGACGACCCCCTTTTTGATCTCATTGATGAAGAGCAAGCACGATTGACAGGGCACTGGCAGGGCGGAAATTTCTGTTTTCAACCAGCTGGCGAAAAAACCATGATTAAGATGGAACCTCTTGTCGACTTTCTCTCGACCAATCTCCGAAGAGATAGCAAATATGATGATAAATAAACAACTGTTACCAGTTCAAGGATGTTGGGTTCGCCATGTTGCGGACCAGAGCACATTCAACTTTTCCGGATTATATCCAGGCGCTATCCGCAAATTTGATAAAGGTCGTGTTCTAAAAACTAAAATGGAGGGGGAGAAGCCAAGTGCCCTTTGTTTGTTTAAAAACAATAAGAAAGCATGGATATTAATATCAGAACTAGTGTCTGGTTTCGATGCTGGTGATGTTGTGCAGGAAGTTCCAAGCTCGAATACACAAATATCATTGGGCGCGGGAACCATACAGGCACAACGAACGCTTGCTGGATCACATCAGGCTCTTGTTCATATAACGCAAACAGGAAAGCTTCTGTGGCTTCCGTTTGAAAGACTTAAAAAAATAAAGGCGGTTCGGGACAGATATATTCGCCAAGAGACTGGCGTAAATAACCCTGCTGAACATTTTAGGTTACGATTGTTGGCCCAAGCGCTGGAAAGTTGGAACATGATAACCGGTGCTTTGGATCGCCTAGATGTTGATCCTTTGCCTCATCAGATTCAATTGGTTCACAGAATTCTGTCTTCGGGAAATTTAAACTGGTTGATTGCGGATGATGTAGGTTTAGGAAAGACTATTGAAGTCGGATTGCTTCTCGGGGCCCTTAAAAGACGTGGTCAGGCACGCCGAGTTCTAATCGTTGCACCTGCTGGTCTGGTACTACAGTGGCAGAATGAATTAAAGTTCAAGTTTGATGAAACATATGAAATCTATGGCAGAGATTTTCTAATCAATGATCCAGAACATTGGAAATTACATGAAAAGGTTATCGTTTCTCTGGATAAGGCAAAAAATGAAAACCACTTGGAACAGTTTCGTAATTCAGGATCGTGGGATGTTGTAGTTTTTGACGAGGCTCATAAAGTTAGCCGGGTTCCCCAGGGGGAAAAGACAGAGCGATATATTCTAGCGGAACATTTAAGAAAATTGACAGACGGCTTCCTATTTTTGACAGCTACTCCACACCAAGGGAAAACAGGAAAATTTGCAGCGTTATTAGAACTTGTTCGACCAGATCTTGGCCGCCAGCTCTATTCATTGGATTACAATCCTGAGATTATCTCAGAGGTAATTTTGAGAAATAAGAAATCGGAAGTCATAGATGCGGCCGGTGAATTTATTTTTAGTGGGCATGAGACACATCTTGTCCCAGTAAAACCGAGCGAGGCTACGAAGAAGTTTTCCAAAGCGCTTGACGAGTACTTAAAGCACGGATATGGGGCTGGAGAAAAACTCGGAGGGCATCAGGGCAGGGCCATCGGCTTTGTTATGACAATTTTTCGCAAGCTGGCATCATCAAGTATTGCTGCCATTGAACGGTCTTTGAAGAAAAGGCAGATGCGTTTACAAGGCGAAAACTTAGCGCAATATATTGACGTTTTAGATTGGGATTTATATGAAGGGGGAGACGATCAAGATGATCTTGATGCTTCTCTGTCTTTATCATCAGAGCAGGAATTTTTCCCCCATGAAACCGAAATACTTACGGATCTCATACGTCTGGTGACTGTTGTAAAAGAGCAGGACGAAAAGCTTTCATTGTTTATAAATCAGGTTTTAAAGCCCTTGGTAGAGGCAGATGAGAAAGTTCTCATTTTTTCTGAATATCGGGGAACGCAAGATTATATTGTTGAGGCTATCCAGCAGGCGTTTCCTGAGGTCAGTGCTCCGTGTTTGATTAATGGCAGCATGAAATTAGAAGATAAACTAGAAAATATCCGACGTTTTAGAGAAGAGTGTCAGTTTATGATTTCGACAGAAGCTGGCGGTGAAGGACTAAATCTTCATCACAATTGTCATGTTATGGTCAACTACGATCTTCCTTGGAATCCTTCACGACTTATCCAAAGAATTGGGCGCCTGTATCGCTATGGACAAGAAGAGAAAGTTGTCGTGTTCAATCTGCAAACTCAGGACAGCTTTGATGCAGAAATGCTGAGCCTTTTACTTAGTAAGGTTAATGACATTGCACGCGATATGGCTCCCATAGGGGACGATTTTCATGTAGGTCTTCATACCGAAATCTTGGGGGGAATTTTAGAACAACTCGATCTTGAGGAAATCCTTGAACATGCAAAAAACAATGATATCAAAAAGACAGCAAAAGAAATTGATGCTGCTTTGAAACGAGCTCAGGATGCGCGACAGCAACAGGAGGAAATTTTAAGCCATGCACACAGTTATGATCCTCAAGCAATGAAATCTCTACTGGGAGTGACCGTAGAACATGTGGCCGCATTTGTACGCGGCATGATCAACGAATTGCAGCTTCAAATATTACAAGAAACCCATGACGGCCGTGTCATTACGATCAAACTACCTGAGGAATTGATAGGAATATTCCCTGAGTTTGGCCGCCGCGAGAATATTTCATTATGCTTTGATCGGAAATTAATTCGTGATCGAAATGATCTCTTTATGATGGATTTTGCCTCTGGTTTTTTCCAAAAATTAATTGAGGAGGCAAAATCACATGAATTTGACGGACAATACGCTCCTGTTACTACAGGTACATCCGGTGTGATTGCTGCTTTTCTTCTAAAGTGGCAAACAGCTCAGGGCGATCTGGCTACAGAAGAATTTCAGGTCTTTTCTAGAGTGTCTAATGGAGAATGGGCATCTGTCGACGCTTGGTTTTCAAGCTGGCTAACGGTTCCTCAAAATAGTCAGCAGCCCAATAAGAAGGAGTCTCAGGCGGATCGAGTATCTACCATAAAATCTGTTCAAGAATTTGCCGAGCTTCAACTATTGCAGCGAACAACAGCGTTCCGGTTGCCTAACGATGCAGAAGAACTTGCATATGGAGATAGTTTTTAGCTCGAAGCAACTAAAGAAAAAATATTTATAGCTACTGACCCTCTCGTAATAACTTGATCCATTTTGAAATTAGCTTATTTGTAATTTTTCTATAATTGATCTCGTTGAGGCAAGAATAGGACGTTATGGACAAAAATGAACTAGCAGCGGCGAGGAAGGTGACTTATCTGGCTATAAAGGATGCCATCAAAAAGCGGGCCATGCCGATGAGAGAGGGGAAAATGGCGGTCAATAGCTCTATACCGAGTTTGAAGGTCGATTAATATCAACCAAAAGACGGAGACAAACACTCACTTCGTTTAAACAGCTCTTACTGACAAATGTTCTGCCGACGGACACCTGCGTATAGTCACCCATATCTGAAAGTTGAATATCAACATTCCCGTGAGTAAATTTATATCGGATATAATTGTGGTCTGAATATCCTCATTTTATTATCATAAAGTCATAATTGATAGGTTTTCTATGATGGAATACAGAATATCCCCTGATGCGTATTTCAGAAAAATTGTCAAACTATATCAAAACGCTCGCCTTCCTAAATTTCAGAAAATTGGTGGTGACACAGAAACCATTAGCAGAGGAAGATCATCCTCAATATCGAGTTCTCTGGAAGATTTAACTGCTTTGTTTATTGCTAAAAACAACCCGAATTTTTGTAGATACTTTATTGATCAACCGATCAAATTCCCTGGAGACAAGCACCCCAAATACCCAGATATCGTCATTCAGAATATAGGCTCCCAGATTGATGGTGAGATTAAACATGTTATCGACGTGAAGACAGATATGGGATGGAACCGCAAAGGATTAATCGATTTTTGCAAAAAATGGGAAGAGTTTTTAAACAACGCACTGAAGCAAGATGGTCGAAAATGCGAGTTTAAAACTGGGGCAAAAAAAATTCAGAAAAGCGGGTATTTTGCAAAAAATATGAAGTATCATGTAATTATTATTTCAAAGGAAAACTCAGGTACGAAATCAGACATTGACCGAACACTAAAATACGTAAATAGCCAGCTTAGACATGTCTACTTGTATTTCCTTTCTGAAGGCATCCACCCAAATGACTATGCAATCAATACATCTCAAGATATTAAAAAAATTTCAATAAATTATGGTGAATTCGACAGGCTGTTTTCACATTTGCGATCAGAGAACTAGTTAATCCTACGGCACGTTTGTATGAATAAACAAAAGTATCTGGTTGATGTTGCAGCCGTCCCTCAGACCGAAAAATGGACTCTAGCCATCAAATTTTTAGTCTTTCCATATGATTTCATCAACATCATATTCTTCAGCAAACTTCGTTTCCATATATGGATATATTTGTTTAATTTCGTCCCAACCAATGTATTGATTATCGTAAAATGAACGTTTTGTAGGCCACCATTTAGACAAATAGGTATTCTGCGAAACCGCGTCTAGCCCACCTTGAGTGTATAGAGTATAGCATAAGACACCGATCTCTTCTGCACCTTGCTCTTCGCAAACAGAACATCGGATGTAGGACACTGGTCCAACCCCACTGTGATACAAATCACCAGATTTTCTATTACAAACTGTACAGACTACCTCGTCTTGAACTTTATTCATTTAAATCACCTCAACTGCCATTTTGAGCATCTCATCATTTACATCTATATAACGCTGCGTCGTTCCCAAGTGCTTATGCCCAGCAAGCATCATAATGACCTTTGGTGATATGCCATTGTGCGCCATTTTTGTAATAAAAGACCTGCGCCCACTATGACTGGATGCTCCTTCAATTCCAGCCTTTTTATAAAGCTCTCCAAATAACTGGCAGAGGGTATTTGGAGAAAAAGCAGTTCTCTTTTGTGTTACCAGTAATGGGCTAGTAAAATTCCCTGGGAACGCGTTGCAATTTTTGTAGTCAGCCAATTCCTTCTTCAGTTTCTTACTGACATATACAGAACGGGCATCCTTGGTTTTGGTATAACTGGCAGGAAGCAATATCTGATCACGCACATGATTGTCAGCCAGATAAACATCACTGACTTTTAATTGTGCAATTTCTCCCACACGCAGACCAGCCAGATAAGACAACATTACAGCTAGACGATTACGTTCTGCGTGCTTGCCAGCTTCCAAAACTGCCAGTAATCTTTTCATTTCTGCTACGTTTAGAACACGCGCTTGCTTCATCAAAACCCCACTTAATAGTTGAATAATACGGATATTATTATATTTTCAGGTGGGGATCATCGCAACTGATGAAATAGGTTTAGTGGTATCAATGACTTAAGCAAGAACCTAAGAAAATGCAAATTTTGTTAGGAAGCAAATTTAGTCGACAACAATATCATATTGTTCCCTTGAATACGAACTTATTGTGATACGCTAGTGCCTCTAAACTAGGCCAAAAATCCAAATTTTTTGGTAATAAAATTTTGGTTCCCTTCAGCGTTTCAAAATCCGTTCCGCTCAAACTAGCGGAAATGACTATTTTGTAGTCTTCTTTGTTTATTGTTATCAGCCCTTTATCAAAAAGAGTATGGATATCTGTCCTTAATAATAATCCATTTTTTGGGTGATTACTTTGTTTTCCATTGTAGGGAATAATGTGAGCCGCATCCAAAATCTGTTCGACTCTTGTCGCTGTTACTGCACATTTTCCTTTATATAACACGAGTAAGTTTTTCCTAAAGCCTGCTTGTCCTTGCCGTGTTGCAATAGCACGATTAGCAACTACTTTCCCGTCAAAGACGCCATTAGGATCAAAGTTGAAATCCATAGAAATAATGGATTCAGCTTCTTCCTTAGTTAATAATATTTTGTCCTCAGCAAAAGGATCAGTAGTACTGAAATTAGTAAGCAAAAAATCCACTCTAGGCTGGATAGGCTTTAACACCTCGATAATTTCGTCCATACTATTGGCGTCAAATGACCACATATTTCTCTGATCTGGCCCGAGGATTCCTAATATACCAAAGTGCGCTGAAACTTCCTCAAGCGGTACTCCCCTAGAAAGATCATTGTCCCCCCTACATACCGTCCATGCTAGAGTAGCTGAATTTTTGTCGAACGCCATGAGAAGAAGGTCTCCTTCTCGCATGTCATAATACATGCCCTCTATGGCCGCCCCGGCAAGACGCCAGTTTTTTCCTCCGCCTTGCCGTCTTATTGTCCGGGTGTCAACTTTAATTGAATCGAGAAGCGAGCTTCCAGCCGTATGAAAATATCGCGTGGTAATCTCAATAGGATTCCCAAAATCATGGGGTAATCCAGGAAACCATTGATCAAAAATATCTCGATTGATATTTATCGCACGTTCTCTGCCAGCAGCTTCGCCGATCGTTTCGCGTGTTCGTAAAAACCATCCTAGATTGGACTTTACTAGGCGCCTCGCGTTGAACAAAACGTCGGCCATTTTTATCCATGGTTAAGCTGCGGTAAAATCTCCTTCTTCAAATATCTCATATACGTTGTTGGGTTTCAAGGCACTTTTCAAACTGACGCTCAAGTTCGAAGCGACTGCAAAAGCAAGTAAAGGCGGCACAGCATTTCCAATCTGCGTCAATTGTTTATTCATTGTACCCGCAAACCTGAATGCGTCTGGAAACGACTGAAGTCGAGCTGCTTCACGAACGCTAATGCAACGAGCTTGCTCACTATCGAAATGGATGTGCGAGTATCCATCCTTTCCTATGTGAGCTGGAACAGTTCTAGCTGGATGGTCAGGCCACATTTTCCGAAACTTATTTGGGTAACGGTTCACCTTGTAAGGCGGAACCGTTGCTGTCCACAGCTGTTCAAATTCGGGATCACTCTCCAGAAGATCTCTACCCGTCCTCAACCTAAATTCTTCTAACCTTTCATAAAATATTTTTATAGCGGTTTCCAAAGCTTCTGGATACATTCCGCCGTGTGGCATTCTCCTAAATGTCTCATAATCCCGGGGAGTATATCGGATGATATGCCCAGTAAAACTTTCACCCGCCTTGAAATCAGGCCAATTTCGCATTTCGTTGGAATATCGACTGCCAGTATCGGCATATTTAGTTTCACCAAGGACATTACGCTTATAACCTTTGCCGGCTCTTCCATCTAAATGGTGGAATATTTTGGGCAAGTCAGCAAATGCTTCCGCAACTGTAATGGCAGGAAGCGGACACGCAACGATATCGGCATGGTCAAAGAAATGGTCCCGCGGTTCCAACACTTCCTTTATGGCCTTACCTGCTCTAGAGGTAGAATATCCGACAGGTAAGTCATAACTGTATTGAATTTTGGGAAATGAAGGTATCACACCCAATTCTTTTCGAATTCCAATAATAAACATTCGTTCACGCAGCTGAGGCACACCATACCAGACTGAATTCAAAAGTGAGTATTTCACCACATAGCCCATATTCTCGGCGGTAACTGAGATTTCTTCTGCGATATTCCGGCCTGCAAACTTTCCAATTTCCCTTACGTTCTCCATGACAAACGCAATTGGTTTTAGATGATGTACATAGCGCAAATAGTCCTCGTAGTACGTGGCACGATCATCTTCGGCGTGCGCAAAATCCTTGTCAGCAAGCCGCCAAAGCGCAGCCCTACCTAAACGGGAAAATGCCTGGCACGGCGGTCCGCCAATAATGATATCAATTGCTTCTTCTGCACTGCAGTCGTCCATTAGGTGAGCAACTGCCTCTTCGGGAGAGGTTTTTCTAATATCGGAGAAAGACGCATAACGTCCGCCTGGGTCTTGTGAGAAATTATTATGATGCGAACTTTTAGCTTCATGATTAATTTCTATCGCACAAGAGGATTTGAAGCCTGCACGATGAAAGCCCAAGCTTAATCCACCACAACCTGCAAACAAATCGGCCGTTTTGAAATATCCTCTCTTTTCAGCACGAATAAGTTTTTCAAAAGTTTGGTTATTACGGTCCAATTCTTATCCTCCAACACAACTCGTCAATTGATTTTTCAAATTTAGCAGTCTTGAGCTCACACTCCCAGACGTCAAAAACACGCCAACCCAGTTTTCTTAGGATATCCCGATTCCGTTTATCCCGCTCTACATTCTTACTAAGTTTTTCTTTCCAGAAAGCCTCGTTCGTTTTTGGGTATCTACCAATGCAACAAATGTGTTGATGCCAAAAACAACCATTAACAAAAATCACAGAACTAAATTTACGAAGCACTATATCCGGCTTGCCGGGGAGTTCCTTTAAATGCAAACGAAATCTGAAGCCGCGTTGATGCAGAGCGGATCTTACAGCGAGTTCCGGTAAAGTATCTTTGCCTTTGATACGCGCCATATTGGCACTTCGTTGAGCTTTACTTAGATGGTCGCTAGTCATCACAAAATTTCTCAATATGCATTGGCAATTCTGTCTGTTCTGGCGGATTGCGATCTATAAAATTTTGAATGGCCCTTCTTGCAACCCACGAAATCGACAAGTCTCTAGCGACAGCGTAAGCCTGCAAGTCTCTATAGTCGCTATCACTCAACGAAACCGAAATTCTATTTTTTTTGCCATTTTCCATCCTATTTATGCTAGCAGCTTATGCACGGCAAGTACATCAGAATGCAGCATTTTGACGACAAAAGCTGGCATGGTTTAATTTTTTGTACTTCAACAAAGATAAGTAGTTAAATGCAATATAAGCATATGAGTACATAATAAATTTATGAAATAATATTGGGGAAAACCTGGAGGACGCCACACAAAGCCGACGCTCTGAAAAATATTTAGTAACCAATAAAGGATTAAAGAATGTCAAATTAAAAAACTATCGAATAGTTTTATCTGCTGCATCAACACTAGAATTTGCTGAACTATGCACAATACCTCAAACACCCCTGACAAAAATTGTCAACTGTGACTATTCGCTGAAGACGGCTTTTGGAGAGTTTAGTGTATTAAAAGTAAACCCTTGAGTTTTCTTGAAATCCACGGAAACCAACGAAAACAAAAATGTATACTAATTTTTATCTATAGTTTTTCTGTATGCTTCATCAAGAATAGGGGCATCAGTGATGAATTTTTTGAACATCAGCACAGGTTCATATTTATACGTCTTGCCTGAGATTTGACAAAAATTGCGCCCCGTCGGTATCCCACCATCTGTTTCTTTGGATGCCCCGGGTGACGTCTTCAATGCCATTTTTAGCTCCCCGCAATAGCCCATTCCAAGAGCAAGAAGAATATCGATAACATCCTGTTGCAAGGTTACAACGGATCCCTTTATTCTAATGTCAGCAACATTATAGCAAAGCCAGCGGCCTTCTTTCAGCCAGTCAACGCATGTTTCCAAAGTTTGGCGTAAAAATCCCTCCCGCCATTCTTCGAAACCGGGAAACTTTGAAGACGATTGCGTGTCGTCTTCGCTATAAAGTTCCGCCCCAAAATAAGGTGGGCTTGTGAAGATGAAATCAATCTCCCCTCTATATTTTTGAAACTCTGGCTCCAAATGAATTACTTCTGAGCCGACATTAAACAGCTCATATGTATTCTTGTGCGTAGCCCTTACATTTCCATTAAAATAGTCTGCCAGATATGCATATTTCGTCATGCCCAGTTCCGGCATCCAATGATCCGTATTTGGGTCTGTTCCCACATAATGTAGATCACGTTCGTGACAACAAGCCATCGCTCCCAGGATACGCCCTCCCCATCCGCTAGATGGATCGTAGATGACAATAGGCTTCTGGTTTTTGCATTCCTCAGTGAATCTCAAATAGAGATATTTTGCAATTAACGGAGGAAAATTTGTAACCGCCGTCGCGCTAAAGCAAATGCGAAATATCTTCGCAATGTCCATTATTCTTACGTTCTTGCTAAATACTCTCACCGTATATTTTTCCGATTCTCCCCTGATCAGAGATTCATCAAACGCCACCTTTCTTTGAAGCGCTTTAAGCTGTTCTTTGGTCAAATAGACAAAGCCTGGTTTCTCTGTTTCCGTCGCTGCAAAATAAAAGCCCTTCTCCTGTCCTGCTGCCACCTTCGCAAACCAGTCATCCCCGCTATATTCTGTTACAGAGAGTTGTTTTGAAAAGTCATTCAAAGCGTCGCGATCCAGCATTTTGACAATGGCTTTTTCAAACTTGGCTTTGAGCGTATCATCGGCAAAGTGATCATAAATCGAAAGCGGATTGAGGCCGTTTGGATTGATGTTCCTGGTCTTTAACATGGTTGGGAAGAATTGATTGCAGGCGGATCCAATTGGTGAATTACTGAAAAGACAGTTCTCCTCATTTGAGAGTTCATCGAATTGTAATAAGTCGGACACATCATAGTTAGTAAGGGCTCGAAACTGCGATACAATTTCATCTTCATTTCTGCCGCCAACGATGGGAGTTCCCAATTTATCCCAAGCATAAACAACCTCTTTTCTGAAACTATCCGCCCATGTTGAAAATTCTTCAGGCGACAACTTAAACAAATCATCAATCAATTTGTTTGTTGAGGAGTTGGCCATATATGTATTTTGTTCATAGGGAGTTTTTATCTTACTCATTGAGAGACTGTAACCTTCTAGATGCAATAAAAAGATGCAGTTGATTTTCCACTATGTCTATTTCCTCAAAACGTTTTCCTTTGGTTTCTTCTGCGGAAAGCCTGTTCAATATATTGAGTGCTAAATCTCGTTGTTTTGGATTACCCGTCAAATACCGCCAAGTGAGGATATCTACAAAATACTGAGTGCTCAAAAATTCAATAGGAGTGTATTGCGTCACTATGCTCAAATCCAGACAATAGCCATATAGCTGCTCTAAATCAAAATCACCGAACTGATTTTGCGGATGGCGCAAATCGTTGCCGTGATAACTCCCATCTTCATTCACTTTCAATTTATTACCTGTTTCAAGCTGGAAGAAAGCATCGGAGATTTGCTTTTTGTCGTTGTCCCTGCTATCCCACTTAAAATCACTCTGGAACTGCTGGATAGACTTCGTTACTTCCGTCAAAAGAGCTCGATGACTGAAGTAATTGGTGACGGTCAGTTTTAGACCATGCGCTTGGCATACCTCGTCCAAATCCTTTTTAATGTTGTCAAAGTCCGTTTGAGATAAATCTTTGATTGTTGATACTTCTGCAATCATCAAGGAGTTTGGAATGTTCTCCTCTGGATATCGTTTATCGTCCAACCATCTTAACATAGCTGCATAGTCAGAAAGACTAGCGGTTTTTCCTACAGGATTGGAAAGCCTATTTTGCTTGCGTGGCTTCTTCGTTTTGAGAAGAGAGATGTCTTTACGTTCAGCTTCAGGATGAATAATTTGATTTTTTATTCCTGATTTAAATTGATCGTCGGTTAGGTAAGAGAGGTGGTCGCGGAAAATCGGACCAGTTGCTAAGATGAATCGC
>TARA_R110002124_G_scaffold5428_1_pt1 | contig 59884 bp, 30 predicted proteins | sample TARA_R110002124 | Tara Oceans TARA_R110002124 (sample SAMEA4397445) | marine metagenome | biome: Polar Biome; feature: [SRF] surface water layer (ENVO:00010504); material: water (ENVO:00002006), including particulate matter (ENVO:01000060) such as... | depth 5 m
CCGCAGAGTCGCAAAGAAATTCAAAAATAAAAAAAACAATTCAAGGGGTACCTTTTCATTAAGAGGTATCCCTATTTCCTTTGCGTCTTAGCGCCTTTGCGAGAATCAATAACTAAGTAGAACTTGTAAATACTTCACGCAGAGCCGCAGAGTGATAAAGAAATTCAAGAATAAAACAAACACTCAAAGGGTAAGCCAAATTATTATCCCAAAACCTCTAATATTAAGAATTTGAATTTCCATAGAATAGAAAGGAGTATTTGCAAACTACGCCTAGTCAAGGGTAGTTGCAAATACTCCTTGTCGAAGCAAATTCTGGACAAAAAAAATCCGGCAAACTAACAATAACTGTTAATTTGCCGGACCTATTAATTTTCTAAAGACCTAAATTAAGGTCAAAACCACCTGCTAATGATATTGGTTTTTACTCTTTTGGGTTTCTCCTGATCAGCGGTCATTTCATATGGGAGTTGCCAAACCTTTCCTTTACTGTCGCCATAATAGAGCTGGCTTTTGCTAAAACTATTTGGGTCTCCATCTGCCCAAAAGTACAGAAATGGATCTGTCCCATTCGAAACTCTTCTAATGTAATTGTGATTGCGCTTGCTACCCTTGGTTAGTTTCTTTGTCTTGGCCCAGGTTTTACCAGCATTTGTACTCTTCCACATTTCTACTTCTCCTCCTGAGCCATATAGTTGTGGTGAATCATTGGTCGGTCCTATAACCATCCAATTGTCTCCATCTATCCACAAGCTCCCCATGTCATAATTTTGATCTGACTGGGTGATTATATGGTCTTGCCACTGCCTACCATCCCAATGGACCACATGCCAGTTTCTAGGGCCATATTTAGGTCCTGGTTGGTGCCCTTCTCCTTCTACATACAAGGCAATGGGATTGCCTTTCGAATCAAAATTCACATCTTTAAGGTAAACATTGCGTTTTTGGCTAAAATATTCCTTTACCAATCCAGAAGTTGATGGATCCGTTACTGGTATTGATACAGTTTTGCCATTGATATCTGTCCAAGTTTTACCAAAGTCTTCTGTCTGATAATAATATAGGTTGGTTCTAAGGTCCACATTTCCATTTGGATGCCAATTGCAGAAAAACACAATCTTGCCCTCATGTTGGCCAGAGACTTGATAATGGCCACTATTTTTATCTTCAGGCCTTTTTATTCCTACGAGATGTTGGTCTTCAGACCATTCCTCACCATCACTGCTTGTTTCAAAGTACAACTGACGCACGCCAGTATATTTGGTGAATAAATTAAGAAATCCTTTGCCGGCAATGTACTTGGGTTGCGGATATGTCATTTCTTCCTCTGAAACCTGTTTAAAAGAAGCTGTGCTATAAGGCGATGTACTTTTATACTTGAAGCCCATCCTTTTTCTTCCTCTACCGCTTACAAACACCCATAGGTAACCTTCCTTATCAATTGCAAGACTTGGATTGTCATGTGGATCGTCCACACCTAATTTATCGTATACAATTACAGGTTTTGAAACCATGCCGGTGTTGTGATCAAACTCCCCTATCATACAGAGAAGGTATCTTTCATCTTCACTTTTAGTACCTCCATATACAAAGAAGGTACGGTTAACTTCAGGCGCATAAATGGCTAAGGGAATATGCTTAGCCGTATAGGTGCCTAAGCCTCCTGAATATTTATCACCAAATTCGGATTTTTGTCCAAGGGTAAACCATATTCCTTTGTATCCATCTACCGTAGGGTACTTTTCCTGGGCTAATAAACTGCTCGCAGAAAAACAAAAAAGTAATAAAAAACTAATTTTTAAATAGTTACAGAAAAGCTTCATAAGGGTTCTTTATTTGATGTCCCAAAAATATACATTATGCGCAAGTAAAGAAAGTAAAATAGTTTGTTAGCGATAAAAAATGGAACAGATTTCAACCTGTTAATCGAAATATGGATAAGAAAAAAAACAGAAAATAGGCAGGCTTTAACCCGGATTATATAATAGGATTTCTCTGTCCTGACAATAGTCAGGAGTGAAGCCTGTCCCGTGTTTACGGGAAGTGTTGCAATCGCAAGAAAATCGAAACAATCTGTTTGGAGATTTTAGCATAGCACCGCTATGGTGAATTTGAAAACAGCAACGAAGTGGCTGATTTTGAAGCGATTTCAGCACGTAATAGATTGTCTATTGCATATTTTGGGTTTAAGGTGTCCGATATAGGCTTGGCAAAAAAAAATGAAGATTTATCAAAAAACCTTCATCTTATCAAATTTTAATAACTAATGGTACTTCTAATACCAAATTATTCCCATTATTTCAAAGGATTAATCAGCTTTAAATTACAAATCAAATTTCAGCTTTAATCCACTAAAATCTTGTAAACTAAATGGTTTAACCCAAAAATCCACTATTCTATCGTAAGACTTTGCTTTAAACCGGTCTGCATCTTCTATGGAAGAAGTAATTATTATTACCTTTAAGCCAAAAGGTATATCCATACCTTCCAATTTATCTAAAACTTCCCAGCCTGACAATCCAGGCATATTAATATCAAGGAACATAAGGTAATTACTACCACTTTCTTTTTCCGAAAGAAATTCTATAACATCCTCACCATTATTAAATGAAATTACTTTATGAGAAATACCTGCTTTCTCCATCAATTTCTTTTGTAATAAAATAACGATTGGGTCATCGTCTACCAAAATTATTTCCACCTTCTACCTATTTACTTGTACAATTCAATTTTTACACCCAAAACCAGTCTTTAGCACATTACCTAAACCAGGTGCAAATCAAAATGATTATTTAATATACAGTTTTGTATATTTAAAATACATTTTTTCAAATGTAAATCAAGATTAATGAATTAAAAAAATTATACACTTATTTTTTTGCAAAATCGTACCTAATCCGCTTTTCGTAATAAAAAATATTTATTGCATTATAAATTTTAACCTTTGAATTATTAAAACTTACGTAAAAAGGTAAAAGGAAAAAAATTCAAATTTTGTGAATTTTATGAAAACTCAAAATGATTATGATTATAAACCGTTTAGTTTAATAGGTGAAAATAGCACCAAATCATAATTGAATTGGTGCTATTAATATTACTATTTTCTAAATTGATCAAAGCATTTTTAAGCTAAACTCCATTTGATCAATCGTTTAAAAATCATTACTAACATCAATTTAGGAATGGTTTTGATTAATATTCAAAAATTCCGCATTAATGGTCGAACATTTGTTCATAGTGTGGAATAGTGGCCAAAATCCCCCCACTTTTCTCATAAAAAGCTTTACCTGTAGGATACACCCCATTCTTGGTTTTTACCCACTCTTCATTGGCCATTGGGTGATAACTTACCATTTTATCCCAATTTTTGTAATATTGATGACCATTGGTTTCTTGTAATCCAAGTGGCATATCAGGAAACGAATGCAATCTTGCTGCCACATTTTTATTCCAATCTACTAAAATTGGATTTACTGTTAAGTCAGCACAGAAACATGGAACATTTTTCTCATAGGCTACCTGTGCAATTTTCATTGTCATGCTCATCGTCTTGGCAATGGCTTTAAGAGCAATTGCTGAATAGCCCTGTTCTATTCTTTCCAAAGCATCTTCTACTGTATGCGCACTTTCATCTGCAGCTATTCGCACACCTAAATCGCCGACAAAAACTTTGTTATTCTCACCAAAAGGCTCTTCAATAACAGCTATTTGATCAAAAGCACCTATTTTTTTGGCATGATCTAGAAAACGCTCTAAGGTCTCCTTTTTCTCATATCTCTCGTTAACATCAAAATAATAAGGAATTTTACCATTTTTGGTATAAGGTGTTTCTCTATGCCCCAAAGTTTTATGCACCTCAGTAAGGAATTCGATGTCTTTGTCAAGCATTTCTTTTTGAGTCCCTGCCGCACCTGTTTTCAACTTCATAATAAAGTGTCCCATATCCGCAGCAGCTTTTATGTCTTTTATTGAAGCACCAACACTAAAGGAAGGAATACTTGCTACTTTATCATGTTTTTTCGAAAGTCCAGGTCTATAGGCCTCAGGGATCATCTCGTCAAAATTTTTCATTCCATTCTCTTCCCCATACAATAACCAAATGGCATTGTCTACAGGCACAAGGGAATTAAGCGCAAAAGTAGTCTTCAAATCCGGGTTACCGGTGATTTTAACGCCGTAAGCATACACTTCAGGTAAGACATCATCCAATAGACTAACTGGATCTGTGAAGCTATTGCCTTTAATTATTTGCAAAGCCCTTTCAGTCATGGCATACATTAAAGCATTGCCTCCTGTTGTAGAATGACTTTGAAAAACAGCTTTGTCTGACCATAAAGTACCTTGCGTACCTATTCCTATTTTATGTCTACCACTTTCCGACTGCATCAATGCAACAGCCTGCCATGCCTGGGTAATGGCACTTCCCTTAAAGCGATAAGGGAATAAGGGTTCTCTTTCAAAATTGGAATCAGTATGGGTGATTTTAATTTTCTTCATTGCTTTATTTGTTTTTCTTGAATTACCAAAACTTAAGGAAGGGGTAATTCCCAATCCACCAGCAGCCAAGGCTACACCTGATCGGTTTAAAAACTCTCTTCTGCTATATCCGTTATCTTCGTTCTTTTTCATGGTTGACAGTTAATTGGGGATTTTATTTAAGGTGTACCAGGCCTCAGAAGACCACAATGAATTCCCTGTTTCACTTTTAAGGTCTTCAGGTAAATTAAAATATACAACATGATTTTCCTTTAATCCGGAAATTTTAAGATCTATTCTCATGCCATCATTAGACAATACAATATCGTCTGGTTTTAATCTTTGTAAATCCAATTTTGGACCGCCATAGGCAGCAGTGGCTTTGTAATAATATTGCTCGATGACAAGCTTCTCTAATATAGAATTCAAGCCTTCCTCCTTTACTGGTTCCGTAAAAGCTATCTCAAACCCATCTGGTTTGGCCTTGATGGTTAACATTTCAAAGGTAGATTTTCCATTGTATTTGATTTTTTCCAAACCAAACTGCCTTTCTTTCCAGCTCCAACCACCTACCATTCCGACTTCTCCGACATACAAGGCCCCATCAGGACCCCAAACTAGCCTATTGACGCCAGCTGTAAAACCTTGAGAAAACCTAAACACCACGCCTTGATACTGTCCCTTGATTTTCTCCAAAAAGTCACGCTTGATACCTCCATTACTTACATCTCCATGCAACATCTGTCCTTTGTAAGGACCGTCTTTCATAAGTATAGGTTCACCTGGAGAGTTTCCAATTTCATTGTCAGGTAACCAAATAGCCGGTGGACTAGCCTTTGGTGGATTTAGTTCCTGTTCTGCGGACAATCCCCAAGCCATTCCGTTATAATTGTCTTTCTGTACATGAATCAATTTGTTGGCTGGTAGCCACTGTCCTTGGTTGTCTGTCAGGAACAATTGATCATCTACTCCTATCCCTATCCCATTTGGCGTTCTCAGCCCATAATCCAGCCTTTCAATACTTCCATCTTTACTGATTTTAAGCGTTCTCCCACGATCAGGCAATTGCCTTTCTGTGGACAACAAACGCATGGCCATGGACAAAGTGATATAAAAATGATCTTCCTTGTATACCAATCCAAATGCAAACTCATGAAAATCATCTGATGCTCCCCAACCATCACATACCACCTTGTATTCATCCATAATCCCATCTCCATCATGGTCAATCAATTGGGTAAGTTCATGCTTTTGAAGTACATAGACATCCCCATCTACAACTTCCATTCCTAGGGGTTCAGCCAAACCTGAGGCAATGCGCTGAATTTTTACTTTTTTGGGGTCATCCCCTGTTACCCCTTCTAGAGCGTAAATTCCACCTATGGAATCCCAGGTACTGACCAATAGTCTTCCATCAGGTAAAAAAGCCAAAGCTCCCACCCTGGGTTGAAATTTTTCATTGTGTAAAACAGTCAGGTCATAACTAGGGTGAACCCCTTCCAAAGCTGCGCCAAAACCAGGTTTTGTTGGTGGTTTTTCTTCTGCTTTTTTAGGATTTACTTTCTTGGCTTTTGCAAGTTGACTTTTTGTATTGTCATCAGCGTCCTTAGGTCTGAAAGTAAACACATAATCCAATATGGTTTTAATCTCACTCTCTTTCAAATCAGGATGTGGATTCATTGGGGTGTCTCCCCAAACTCCCGCTCCTCCACTAATTATTTTCTTTGTTAATAAAGCTATATTGGCTGGCGTTTTTGGGTATTTTGTTGCAATTTGCTTGAAAGAAGGACCTACCATGGCATTCTTTTCTTCATGACAGGTATAGCAATCGCTATTTTCCATCCATAAAATCCCCAAATGATCATAGCCTTCACTGATTGCAGGTTTCTCTTGCTTTGGAACAGGCTCAAAATAATCAGCAACAGTACTGTTATCTTCAATCACAATAGCTGCTGTCTTATCAGCAGCTTGCTGTAAACTCACTGACAAATCTGCTGATGGCTTATTAATTTTAAAGTTTCTTTCAAAGCCTATCTCACCCTTCACATTAAGTGTAAACTCAGGATTCTCCTTAATGTTAATGCTTTCCCCATCCGGTAATAGCAGTTTAAAATTCAAGGTAATGTGATTATCTAAAATCAAATACCCCTCATACTTCAACTCAACTTGTAAGGGAGTTCCATTACGACTTACCGCCCATTGATTGTATAATTTCCCTTCTTCATAATAAGGTGCTCCCCAAGTAGTAGGCTGTATGTTTTTCTTATTGGTAAACACAGTACCTTCTTTGGTCACCCCTCCATTCCAAACCTTGTACAAGGTCCCACTGGCCAAATCATAGGCTGCGAAATTAACCGTATCAAAAGCCAGTGTTAGCATTCTTGGCTTCTTATCCAACACAGAACGAAATGCCCAAGGATCCATTGATCTGTTTGCTGGCTCAGTTTTTGGCTCTTGGCAAGCATTAAAAATCCAAACCTGAGCAATTAGTACCAAAGGAAGAAAACCCTTTTTTAAGCTAGTTTTGTATGTTCTAAAGTTCATTGTTTTCTTTTAACTAAAAGGGACCTTTTTCTGTAGTTTCAAGCGCTTTTTCACCACCTGGCATCTCTCCTCTAAGCCTTTGTATATCAAGTGACTTTCCATTTTCTTTATTGTACCAATCCTGGGTCAAATTTTCAGGAACAGAATCCTCTGTTTCTTTCGACCACCTTTCTAAAACTTTTCGTAACTGAAGCATTTCACTATTATTCCCAACCATGGTTGCTTTGTTTAACAACTGGTATTCATCATCTGCTACTATATAAAACTCTTCAAATGGCCTTGGAGAAATAAAAACATCTGCCTGGGCAGGATTAAGTTTACCTTGGTCCCTGAGGTTTCTGAGGTCTGCATAAGAATCACTGGAATTGGAATCCGCAGGTCCTGGGTTAGCATATTGAGAACGGTTATTTTTTATGTATAAAAAATCCTTAGTCCTAACCATTCGCTCATGGGCTTCATGATCGTGCCAATTGTGCTCTGCAAAAACGTAATTTCTAAAGGGTAATTCAGGTTGCTTTAAAACAGATAAAAAACTCTTTCCCTGAAAATTATCTGGGGCTATTATTCCTGCAAGCTGTAAGAATGTTGGCGCTAGGTCGATACTACTTACCATGGCATCAGCTACCACTCCCGCTGGTAATGATTTTGGCCATTTCACCAACAAAGGTGATTTGATTCCAGAATCTATAAGTCGGGTTTTACTTCTGGGAAAAGGCCTACCATTGTCAGATAAAATAAAGATAATCGTATTCTCCAATTGGCCCTGCTTTTCCAACTCTTCCTCCACTTTACCAATAAAATAATCAAACCTGCTTATCTCATCATAGTAATTGGCCAGGTCTTTTCGAGTAGCGCTGCCATTAGCCAGGTAAGGAGGAACCACAACTTTATCTGGGTCATGCGCACCAGTGAAATCATTTTCTGCCCAAGGTCGATGTGCATCCAAAGCTGCCAACCAAAGGAAAAAAGGTTTATCTCTAGGTCTTTCTTTTAATAAAGGCACCCAATAATCTTCTCCTCCATGACCAATTTGAGGTTTCTTGTCATAAATCAGATCAAATCCTTTTCTAGGAACAGGTCCCATATGCCATTTGCCTGACTGCGCTGTAAAGTATCCAGCCTCCTTTAATAATTCAGGGAAAGTGAGAATGTTTTCAGGCATAGCAGTATGCAACTCAGCGGCTCCTGTATTGTGGGGATACCTGCCTGAAATGATGCTACTCCTGCTTGGACTACATGAACTTGTTGTCAAATAGAAATTTGTAAAGCGTATTCCTTCCAAAGCAATTCGGTCTGTAACCGGTGTGGAAGCAATCTCATTTCCATAACTCCCCAAATCTTCATAGCCGATATCATCCGCAATGATCATAATTATATTCGGTCGGTTATCCTGAGCCCAAATGAAGGTATTGGAAACAAAGAATGCCAACACCAAAAACAAAAAGCTACCTGCCTTTATCATTTATCTTTAAAATCAGTTTCAAAATCACTTTCGTTGACCCAGCCAGTCTTAAAAGATTCTCCCTTCATGTATCTATTGTAAAAGTCACGTTGACTTTCCTGAGCGTACTCATAATTGTCAAAAATCTCCCCATTTTCAAACATCCTAGGGTCTTCCTGAGCCTTCAATTGTTTGAATAATTCTTCTTTTAGGGAATTTTTTATGTTTTGATATTCGGGATGTAATGCAAGATTATTCAAGCCATAAGGGTCTTTTTTTCTATCATAAAGCTCCTCTGCAGGTCTTTTCCCGAAAGCCAGGTTCCAATATTTCATTTCACCTGATACCCTTCTTTGATTTAAGATCACCGTTTTGGTAGGGCTACCATCAGTATTGAGGTAGCCAGTTTCTGGATTGCCCCCAGGCCACCTACCGGTTTCAAAATTATGAATATAAGTGTATTCCTCATTTACAATCCCTCGAATAGGATAGCCTTGGTCATCGGGTCTTCCGATATCATGCCTTTCTTTACCAATCAGTACCGCATTTCTGGAAGGATCTGTTTTACCTTCTTCTTCGGTGTTAAAAATTGGAATAAGGCTTTTTCCTGCAAAAGCAGCCATTCCTGAACTATCAAAATCCACCTTCCCTACCTCAAGAAAAGTAGGAGAAAAGTCCACAAAACTCACAAAATCGTCAATTACTCTACCTGGATTCTTAATTCCATCTCCCCACCTTATTGCCAAAGGCAAGTGATTTGAATATTCATACCCCTGACCTTTAACTCTTGGAAAAGGCATGCCATTGTCTGAAGTAACTACAATCAATGTGTTTTCCAACAGGCCTCGCTTTTCGAGTGTGGCCAACATCTTTACCAAATGTTGGTCAAAGTATTCCGTTTCGTAAGCATAATCCAATAAATCGTTTCTCACGGAATCATTGTCCGGCCAAAAAGGAGGCACCTTGTCAATCATGTCTGTGGTTTTACCTCCTAATTCTGCTCCAGATCCGTAAGTATAAGCTCGATGAGGTTCAAAGGATCCATACCAAAAATAGAAAGGTTCCTTTTCTGGTTTTTTGTCCAAAAACACTTCAAAGTTCGCTGCATAATCAATGGGGCTAATAAATGGAGTCGGGGCTTCCATTTTCAAATCACTGAAACGCTTTCCAGTAAGTTCTCTTTCCCCAGCATTCCCTGGGGCCCATCCTTTTCCTGTAAATCCCGTGAAATACCCATTTTTACCCAATACCTCCACATGGGACAAGAATTTCTCAGGAAAAAAAGGTATGTGATTGGCAGCCTCTTCTAGCTGCCAAGAATTTCTCCCTGTGATGATAATTGACCTGGAAGGAGAACATTTGGCATTGGGGGTATAGGCCCTGGTAAACAAAAGACCTTCCTTGGCTACCCGATCAAATCCAGGCGTCTTAATCCAATCAGTGCCATAAGCACCTGTATGTGGATAGGACAAATCGTCTGCAATCACAAATAAAATATTAGGAACTTTTGACTCCTCTTCCTTTTGTTGACAAGCTATTAGCCAAACAAAAAGGCCCACGAACAATCCTCCCCAAACACTGTTTTTTGCAGACATAAAATTTTAATTAATTAGAAGAAACACATCGAAACCCAGTATGTTCCAGTCCGGTATCAGCCGAGGATTTCATTTTACCGCTTACTCTATACCCTTCGCAGTAGGACACATTGCATAAGAAAGACCCTCCTTTCACTACCTTTTTTGGTACTGTTGGTTCTTGTGGGTCGTAGCTGTCTTTTGGTCCTTGTGGGTTTACGGATACTTCATCCGTTATCTTACTATAATAATCTTCCCGGTACCAGTCATTGGTCCACTCCCATACATTTCCTGCCATATCGTACAGGCCATATGGATTTGCAGGGAAGGATTTTGTTGGCGCCAATCCTTTATATCCATCAACGCCTTTATCCGTCACTGGAAAATCACCTTGCCAGATATTCGCCATAAAACCACTTTTTTCTACAGGATCATCTCCCCATGGAAAAGATTTATCTTCAAGTCCACCTCTTGCGGCATATTCCCATTCAGCTTCTGTAGGAAGTCTTTTCCCAGCCCACTTTGCATAGGCTTTCGCATCATCCCAAGCAATGTGTACTACGGGATAGTTTTCTTTACCTTCTATGCTACTCCCCGGGCCTTGTGGCATTTTCCAACTTGCACCTGGCGTCCACTCCCACCACTGGGCAGCATTATTAAGTGATATTGGCTGGTTGGGTGAATGAAAGGTTAGTGAGGCAGCTACTAATACATCATCCGGTGGTCTAGGTGTACCAGGAGGCAATTGTTTCTTAATTTCTTCCCAATCTGGTTTTTTCTCAGCTATGGTAACGTATCCTGTGGCTTCTACAAAGGCTGCAAACTGAGCGTTAGTTACTTCGGTTTCATCCATCCAAAATCCATCCACTCTGGTCCTATGTGCAGGTAACTCATCTTTTCTCCCCCGATCATCGGTCGAGCCCATAGTAAATTCACCACCTTCAATCCAAACCATTCCTTCATGGGATATAGGTGCGTCTCGTTCTTCGATGACAGCTGTGGAAGCATTGCCAGAAGGGTTAAACCTATCTGGAATATCACCATGGCAAGATTCTATTTCTGCTAATTCTACTTCTTCTTTTTTATTTGAAGAACAAGCATATAGCGTAAATGCAAAAAAGCCAATAAGAGATAAATATTTTAATCGATTGATCATTTTTCGGTAATTAAATTAAATCAACTTACAATTTAAATAAGTTAGGTGCAAACACCTATAGTTCTACATAATTTTTGATAAACGCACGATTTATCATTTTAGAGAAACCTCACCAAGTTCCATCTAGATAAATCAATCTGCGATTCACCTCATCATTTACTGCTTTTAAACTCAGGGAATTTGCAGTGAAACCTTCACCATATGGGCTATGGTCTTTAAAGTAAACCAATGTATTCAACCCAATCAAATTTTCTACAGGATCCTTCCCAGCATTAAGCCACTTTGTAAGCATGGGCATTGGATTTTTCGCCTCTACCCTTCCTGAAAGTTCAATTGCCTTTAGTTGGACAATGGAGGATGACTCACTATTGATTTTTGGAAACCGATTATAGTCATCTCCAATTTGCTTACCAAAAGAACAAGCAACACTGTAGGCCCAATACCGCTCCAGCTCATCTCCATTTTTAATTCTTTCAATAACCAGGTCATTGACATCCTCCCAATCATTGGTAGCCCAGTCAGCAATAGTTATTAGTTGCTCAAGTTGGTCATGATTTTTTTCTCCATATTCAACAGGGTTTTCCATGGCTTTGTTAACCAAAATATTTTCGGGTAGAAGGCCAAGATCGTTCTTTTCAACCATCCATAAATGAAGTTTTTCCCTCATTTGCTTTAACATAGCCTTATTTTCATCAGCCAAGTTATTGGTTTCGAAAGGGTCTTCCTCCAGATTATAAAGTCTTTCCACATGCTTTTCCTTGAAAAAAGCGGCTTGTTTTGAATTCAATCCCCCTTCCTTATAGCCTTCTTTCCAGGAAGCAAAAGCCATCATCTTATAGCGGTAATTGTTTTGCATGCCATCGGGATAATAGGGCTGAAAACTCCGTATATATTTCCATTTTCCTTTCCTTACAGATCTTACCATTTCATACTTCTCATCAAAACGATCCGCATGTCCATAAGCTTCATCTCTTCGTTCAAGGCTGACTTTCTCCAATCCTCCTCCCAAAAACGCATGACCATCCATCTTAACAGGAATTTCCAAACCAGCAAGCCTCATGACTGTTGGTGCGAAATCAATGAAACTAACAAAGGCCTGTGGTTTTTCATTGGTACCATAAGGGACAAGGTGTTTGAAGTATTTAGGAACTCTCACTACCAATGGCACATTGAGACCTGTCTCATACAAATACCCTTTACTCCCTGGTAATACACCACCATGATCTCCAAAATAAAACACAAATGTGTTTTCTAATTCTCCTGCATCAGCTAATTCCTGAATCTTCTCACCAACCCAATCGTCTATTTCCCTGATCTTATCTCTATGATAAGCGACCGTGTACCTAAATAAAGGGCTGTCTGGAAATTGGGGGAATAAAAATACTTGGGCAGGATTATCCTTGACCTTATGGTTCATCATCACCTCCTTGTTGAAGTGCAACCTGCTTTCATGGGTTTCATGAAAAGTTTCCTGATGAAAAAAAGGTTGTTTTTCATTCGGTCTATTTTGCCAGGAGGCCTTTAGTGAGGAATTGTCCCAAACATCATCACTTTCTATGGCATTGTAATCTTTTTTGGCATTATTCGTCGTATAATATCCCGCTTTCCTCAGGTAAGCAGGGAACATTTCCAGTCCATCCGGCATCGGTGCGATCTTAATTTTTCTATGTAGGTGCATTCCTGTTCTTGTAGTAAGTGTGCCTGTGATAAGGGTACTGCGAGCCACTGAACATACCGGAGCATTGGAAAAAGCATTGGGGTAAAGTAAACCGGATAGAAGCATTTTCTCAATGTTTGGTGTTTCCACACCATTTGGATCAAAAAGCTTCATAAAATGCTTAGAATTATCCTCAGAAATAAGAAAAACAATATTGGGAGTATTCCGCTTGTTTTCTGTTTCCCTGGCTTGCATACTTTCGCTATCCAAAAACAGAAAGGAAAACACAAAAACAAGGAACAACTGAGTGCTATTTAAAGTCAAATAATTACGTTTTCGCATTTTATTACTTTTAAGAGATATTTAATTTATGGTGAAATGGTGTAAAACCTGTTAGAAAAGCTGTTGGCGAATCCATTTTAGGCAATGCCCCTCTTATCGCTACCCACTTGTGTTTGTACAAGCCTGGCCCGAAGGTAATCGAAGATCCATTTCCTGTGTACTTGCCCATGCCATCTTTTAAAAACACTGTTTCCTTCATCCCTTCATGAGGAACGGTTCCAGAAAATGTTCCACCTGGTCTAAATATTAACTCAAGGGCAACCGGCACATTGTCTGTACCAGTAATGGCTATATCTATAGAAAATCCATTGTCCTCCTCCTGAATGGTTACTGTACTATTGAGCTGTTGGATTTCAGATTTCCTTCTTTCGCTTCGAGGCATTTTTGACCAATCTCCATCTCCTGGGATTTTCTCCTTTGGAAAAGGTTGGTAATAAGGCCCTGACAATTGACTGGAAAGAATGTATTTTCCATTTTCTATTTTATAAGTATCTGCAGAAAATTGGCCTTTTCCAAAAAATGCACTTGCGAATCTCAAACCTTGAAGTGCCAACTCTTTTTTATGAAATGTAAAAAAAACAGTACTTCCAGAAAGTATAGAAGCATCATATCCTCCCCTCCTGATTCTTATCAAATTGGAATTATGAAATACCTTGGCATAATCCATAGGCAGCGCCTTGGCCGTAGGTAATTCTTCCCATAGAGATGGGTCTTCCAAAAAATAATATAAAAAACCAGTAGTCTTATTAAAACAGGTTTCCTCTATTAATTTACAAGCAGCAGCAAATTGCCCATCACCAGTTTTTAAGGCCATATAGCGGAAAGGGTAGTAATAATATTCAAGGGTACCAATGATAGAGTTATCTTGTCTTCCTGAAGCTTCTGTCACAATCTCTCCATTGGGATGTAGATAAAACAAGTTCATTTTCAGGTTTTTATATACATAATCCAAAAGCTCAGGTTTATCCAATCCTCTGGCAATGCTTATCAATACTCTATCACTTAAGGAAGAGTAGATATAGCTACTTTTCTCTTCATATTGTCCATCTTCGTCCAGGTCAATTTGCTCGGCAAGCCATTCTTCTACCCTTGATAAATAACCTGGATCAGCATTGATCTTGTAAAGTTCTGTCAAAGCCGAACTAACCACCCAACGATGGTTGGGTGTATGAATACCTCCCACTTTTAATCCCTCACCGGCTTTTAATAAAAATTGCTTTAGTGGAATTGTTATGCTTTCCTTTACTGCTACTTCTGACGTATCAAGTAGCCGCCAAACAGGCGCCAACCACTTCACAATAAAACCAGTATCAGGAGTGGAGTGGAAATTAGTTGATACTAAGTCTATGGTACCATCCTCATGTTGTAGGCTTAGAAAAAAGCTACAGGATAAAGCAATTTTTTTTCGTAATTCCTGATCATTGTAAAATTCAGATTCCGGACTAACCAATGCACAAATGCCGGCCTTAAGAAAAGAAGTTAAAGAATGGGCTGTAGCCATTTCAAAACCATCTAGTACTGCTCCGTAGTAGGTTGAAGCCTGATCATCTACATATCTTTCCAAGATACGTCTGACCCCCCCATCATTATTGGAGATCATCTCCAACAACCAATCAGGTTTTCCTGAACCGGATTTAGAAGATGAGAAATTTAAAGGATCAAATGACAAAGTTGCAAATGGAGCCAAAAGTGTAAATGCTCCATTTTTCCTAATGAAAGCTCTTCGCTTCATAAATTTTTGGGGATTTTGGTTGATTTTGGGAAACAATAAAGGCTAAATATACAATTTTTTTAAGACAGGAAAAGCCGTAAATGCTTTCTTTTAAAGTCCATGCAAATAGTAAAATCAGCTGGAAACTATTGTTTTTAAATCATCAGTTTAAAAGCAAATGGGGACATTATAAACCTGAAACATTCATTACGCTATCCCTTTCAGAGAATTAACAATCCACAGGCCCTAAGTTCCTCTCTCATGGTTGCAGTAAAGAACTGTTTAAAATCCCCACAATTTTCTTCATAACCTTTTCTAAACCCTCCAAAGGAAACAGGACTAGCTGATGGTTTCATTTTATCAAGGGTCTCCAATAACCAATTCGCCGTTTTTTCATCAAGAGTAAAATCGATTATGGCTGAAGAAGTATGAAAAGTCAACAATTGTCTTGTAAGGGTTTTCTTTTTTTTGCGGACAACTTTTTCAGAAACAATTGGCGGATTGCCTAACCATATCATTTTTGCACCATCCTTTGGTAGGGAATTGTCCACTTTATCAAGGCAGGTTCCAATGTAATCAAGTCCAATGGTTGGCCTAGGGATCTTAAAATCAAACCAATCCTGCAAGGGGAAATCAAAGCCAATACCATGCATGAAATTAAACAATGACTTTTTCAAACCAAAACTAAATTTGGAATGATCTATACCGGTTTTGTCCTTGAAAGCAATGTCATTATTGGCAAATGAAATGGGGTTTTGTTCTGGAATAATTTGGTACTTTTCTGGTTCTAATCCAATTGGACTATGGGCCGTTAAGGCAAATTGATGCCAAAAACCAGATCTTAAAACCCCTTCTTCAAAGAGTTGTCGAACCATTTCCAGACTGTCTATGGTCTCTTGAATGGTCTGAGTGGGATAGCCATACATCAAGTAGGCATGCACCATTAGCCCAGCTTCTGTGAAATTTCTTGTTACCTGAGCCACCTGCTCCACAGTCACTCCTTTGTCTATCAATTTCAACAGGCGGTCTGAAGCTACTTCCAAACCTCCAGATACCGCTATACAACCTGAAGCACTCAACAAATGACATAAATCAAGCGTAAAACTCTTTTCAAAGCGAATGTTTGTCCACCATGTTAGGGATAGCTTTCGTTTTATAATTTCCAATGCCACCGCTCGCATCAGTGCTGGCGGCGCAGCCTCATCCACAAAATGGAAACCACTTTCTCCAGTCTCCTGAATCATTTGTTCCATTCTATCTACCAGAATAGTGGCTGTCAGTGGCTCATACAGCTTGATATAATCTAAAGATATGTCACAGAAGGTACATTTGCCCCAATAGCAACCATGAGCCATGGTCAATTTATTCCATCTACCATCACTCCACAAACTATGCATGGGGTTAGCAATTTCTATAACAGAAATATATTTGTCTAAAGGTAAATCGCTATAATCAGGGGTCCCAAGCTCCCTTTGTTTGTAGTCATTGTCCTCAGAAAGGTTGTTGTATTTTACCTCCTCACCATCAAAGTAAAAAGTACGTTTTAGCTTTAGCTCTTTCTCAAACGGGTATTTCCCATTTTGAACCAATTCTAAAAGAATTTCAATGGGTTTTTCCCCATCATCCAAGCAGATAAAGTCAATAAAATCAAAAACCCTTGGATCAGTAATAGTTCGTAATTCAGTGTTTGGAAAGCCACCTCCCATGACGATTTTTACAGAGGGATAATTGTCTTTAACAAATTGCCCACAACGAAAAGCACTGTATAAATTCCCGGGAAATGGAACAGAAAGTCCAACCATTTTAGGTTGAATTTCTTTCATTTTATTGTCCAGAATATTTAGGCTAACCTGGTCAATATAGGTAAGTTCCTTCTTTAACTTTTCATAGAGCTCGTCAAAATTATTGGCACTTTGCCCCAATGACTCAGCGTAGCGGCTAAACCCAAATTTAGGGTCTACACAGTCAATAATAAAATCCGATAAGTCTTCTAAATAAAGCGTAGCCAAATGCTTTGCTCTGTCCTGCATCCCCATATTTCCAAAAGCATAATCAAGGTCATCCAATTGCTCAAACCTTGATGCTTTAGGCAAAAAATTGTCTGTACAAATTTTCCTCGCCAAGCTGGGATTATGCCCCTGAAGGAAAAGTATCACCGAATCTATAGACTGAAAATAGGTTTCTTTTAGGGCATAGATTCTTTGTGAATTCTCAGTCTCAATCTCCTTATTTTGCTTCGCGATTTTGAATATTTCATTCAATCCCTTTTTGGAAAACACGGCCTGAATAACATCTATCCCCAAATCCATCTGATAACTACTTATCCCTTTGGTATTTAAAAAACCTTTGAGATAGGCCGTACCAGGATATGGTGTGTTTAGTTGAGTAAATGGAGGAGTAATTAAAAGCAAATCTTTCAATGGGTCTGTTTTTTTAGCCTATACAAAAGTAAGTGAAAAGGATTTACTCATCTATATTTATAGAAATAAAGGTAGCGATTCCAAACCGAAAGCCTCCTGAACCGTAAGTCTTGTTCTCAAAGCCAGCACCCATTTCTAACCTAAACACCCTAAATAGGTTATCCAGGGAATAGCCCAGCTCCCAATAGTGGGGGGAACTTTCCGTTTTTAAATAGTTAAAAAAAATGTTTTCCCTTATTCCTGAAAATCTTAATCCCGGCAATTGAGTAAAGAGAAACTTTCTAAACTGATAATGGAACAGGCCTCCGAAATAAGGATCAGTGGTCCTAAAAGCATAATAATCTAAAAATCTGTAATTACTAGCTGCCCCCATATTGCTAAAGACTGTTCTGTTCCCTCCAAAATGCTTGTAATCCATAAAGTAGGCCTTCTCCCCATTGATAAAGGTACCCGCATTTATATTGAACGCTAATTTCCCACTTACACCAAAAGGAATAGCATGCTTTATTCCCAATTCAATGTGCTTGAATTCGGCAACCTCCGAATTCTTGAAATTAATGGTTAGGGCTTGCTTGTATTTCATCAAAATCAAAGGGGTAGAATTCAGCAAAGGGATCTTACGCCCATTTCTGACCTGATACTTTAAACCAGGCCTCCAATCTATATTCAAGTCTGCTATCAATGCATCATTCTCTATAAAGGAGTTTGCCTTACCCAAATTTAAATTCGGCTGATTGTCAGTGTAATCTTTTTTATCCCTATTGAAAAAGCTGTAATCACTGTGGTTAGACAATGGGCTGCGTTGCTCTAAACTAAGGCTAGTCCTATAGGTAAACTTGTCTCCCATCCTATGCGCCCAAAAGAGCTTTGAAAACGATTTTTCATACAACTTCATGTAATTATCCCTAAGAAAAAGTGAATAGAAGGCATTTACCTGTTCACTTATAGGTTGGTCGGCATTGTATTGATAAATGTATTTTCCAGCATCTATTCCCCAACTGTGGCCTTCCCTCCCTTTGGTGACAGACCTACGGAAATTTAAAGTTATATATGCTTTTTCACTGGCAAATCCATACCTGAATTCTGGTCTGAAATTCCAGGATTTCACTTCATTGGTAACACTATCAGCTAGTTTGGTTACTTTCTCTTTCCGATAGAAGCCCGAAAAACCCACCTTAAAACCCTCTACAGTATTGAAGGACATTTTTGTCCAATTGGTATAAAAGCCCGCAGACCTGCCCTTACCAAAATTATACCTTCCCCCTGTTAGGAAATAAAAAGCTTTGAACTTCCTTTTGGCTTTTTGGGCAATGCTATCCACTTCACTATTTTTGGCAATATCTACCAAGGCCAAACTATCGTCTCGGATATAGCCAAGAACTTCCTTATCGGTCAAAGGCGTTGGTCGAATACTGTCCCAGTAAACGCTGTTTCTTTTGGTAGCTAAAGAGTCGATGCTGTGTGACCTAATGGAAATAATGTCTTTGTCTTCTCTTATTTTTGCTTCTTCTTTTTCATAAGCCGCAATCAATTTTCGGTATTGCTTCCTACTAAGCTGATCTGCCTCCTCCAACTGTTCAATTGGCGATTCATTAGAGGATATTTTATTAATTTCTTCAGGAATTTGAGTGATTTTTTCATCAACTATTTCTGTTTCAAATACCAGATCTGGATTAAGTTTCAAGTCATAATCTCTTGTAGACGCCAGGTATTGAAACTCTCCAGCGAAACCGAAAAATTTCCCTCCAAAATTATAGGAATGTGTTATTGGCATCCATACTTTCTCCATAACGGGTGCGTATTGTTGCCTCACTCTAATATCGAAACCCATAAGGGAGGTTTTAAGATCTAAACTATGGATGGCCCACAAATCCTCAATAATATAAATGTATCCATCAAATACTTTCTCTCCTTTTGACCGGGGGATCACTCTTATTTTATTGACAAGCACCTCATTTTCTAGAAAGGTCCCCTCCAAGCGAAACTTGTAGTAGGCAAAAGCTGATCTTGCCAATGGAGAGATAATTTCATTCACTTTATCATCATAAAAACTGGCACCTATATAGGGCGCTGGTGAAGTTTGGTTATTGTCTCCACTAGAACGTATACTGATTACAGTTTCCTTAATCTCATTTGGTTGTTTGAATTCAATCTTAGACACTGACTCTGAGGTGTAGGCCTCATTTAGACCTATACCTTCTTCAGCCAATTTCTTTTTAAGAAAAAAAGGGGCATCAGTAAGTTCTCCTGTGCCTTTGATGTAAACCATCATGCTGTAAGCTTCCACCTGAAGCTTGTGATACTTGGCTTTGGCAATTGCTTTACGGATAACCGTCAGGGCAGGATCCTCAGCTCCTTCCCTAACCTCAACCTCGCTTAGCCCATAAGTTTGCATCTCCAAACTTACATTGACTTCCACCCAATCATCTTTAACCTCAACTGTCTTCAATTGAGAAGTATAGCCTAAATATTGAACAATAATATCGTAATGTCCATTTGGAAGTTTCCACTCAAAATAGCCATTTTGATTGGTAGGTATTCCATCATTTAGATTTCTAGCAAATACGGTAGCGAAAGCAAGGGCTTGCCCATCTACTGTAGATACAGTTCCTTTTATGCCTTGAGCATTTAGCTGCGTTCCAGCCAAGGAAAATACAAACAGCAGTAATCCTATCCAAAAAGTACTTATTGATGTCTTTTCCATTAATACCCATAATTGCTTACCGAAATGGCCTTTTTCACAACAAACCTAAAACAAGAAAGAATTTGAAAATGGAAACCATAAGCCAGTAAAAGCCTTTAATATAACCAACACCAATCTATAAAATTAACTCTAGTAATTAGAACTTGGATAAAATGGTTAACAACAATTAACTGTGATGAGGATTATCTATTCCTGATCGAAAGCCCACTTTACTTGGTCCCATATTTCAGGCCCATCATTGCTAAGTTTTGGACCTTGGGTACTTCTGCCATTTTTGATTAGGCTGATCATTTCATTTTTCAATGACAAAGCAAGCTCAGGATAATCAGATATTAAGTTTGATTGTTCTGATGGATCTTTAGAAAGGTCAAAGAGCTGCATCTCTGGTAAACCAGCAAGTTCTTTGGCAGATCTTGGAGCAGTCCATCCACCAGATCCTGGCCAGGCAATTAGTTTCCATTTGTCTTTTCTGATGGCAAACCTACCATCTATCGAATGGTGAATTACAGAAGGTCTTACCTCCGCCTGCATGGCACCGTTAAGTACTTTCAAAAAACTAAAACTATCCTCCCCGGCATTTTCCGGCATTTTCTGACCTAATATATCTGCAACGGTAGCCATAAAATCTGTAGTACAGATAATTTGCTCCGAGGTTTGTGCTCCTGATATTCTTTCTGGCCATTGGACTATAAATGGCACTCTATGTCCTCCTTCATAAATGTCTGCCTTATGTCCTCTGAAACCTTGACTAGGATCATGACCAACTCTAGCCAGTTCTGCGAAATTAGCTTTAGGAGAACAGCCATTGTCTGAAGTAAAAATCAATAAGGTATTGTCTAAAACACCTTGCTTTTCCAGTTCAGCAACAATTTTTCCTACCACATCATCAACTTGCAGGACAAAGTCTCCATACATATTTGTATTGCTTTTACCCATAAACTCGGTCGTTGGTAATATGGGGGTATGCGGAGCTGGAAGTGGGAAATAAAGGAAAAAGGGTTTTTCTTTATTGGAATTTTCCCCAATAAAATCAACTGCCTTATCAGTCAGGTGAGATAAAACTTTAACATGTTCAAAATCAGGTGCTGTAGGGCCTTCTCTCCAGAAACCTTTATCATCCACGTTTACTGTTATTTTATCAGGCAATGCCGTAACCCTATCATTTTCAATGTATACGTAGGGTGGAATATCCAGAGAACTACTAAATCCATAAGCATAAGTAAAGCCTACCTGATTGGGGCCATTTTTAATGGGTTGGGAATAATCCACTTCTAATATGGTATTCAGGTTATCTATGTTTTCATAATTTTGCTTAAAAGCCCAATCCCAACCCAGGTGCCACTTTCCAATAAATCCGGTATAGTAGCCGGTCTTTTGCAAAAGCTTACCTACAGTAAATCGATCATTGCTAATCAATGGGGCTGAATAACCTCCTAAAACGCCATTTTTAAGCGTAGATCTCCAATTGTACCTACCTGTCAAGATTCCATATCGAGTAGGCGTACAGACAGAAGAGCTGGTATGTGCATCTGTAAACTTCATCCCATTTTCTGCCATTTTATCAAGATGAATGGTTTTAATTTTGCCATCAGGATTGTAGCAGGAAGCATCACCTATCCCCATATCATCGGCCAAAATATACACGATATTTGGAGTTTCGTTTTGCTGTGCAAAACCGAAATTAATTTGAAAAAGCAAAATGCATATTGAGAGAATTAGTGTTTCTATGTTGTGGTTCATTGTTAATTATTTTAGCGAAATAAACTGTCAATTATTACTTGAATAATAGGTATTATAATCCGTATTGGGGTAAAATTTCATTTTAGTAATGAAAATCTATAAAGATAAGCATTAAACTAAAATTCAAATAATTTCGACAAAGGAATCATGTGATTCTACCAAATAAGCAAATCGAGCCCAATACCACTCAAGCAATTTATCTAAAATTGCTTGAGATTTTAATATTTACCTAAGTAATAAATAAACTTTTTGAGGAGTAAGAATAAATACTTGCCCTAAAAAATAGCAGTAAATTTCCATGGAAAGTAAATCCAGAATACATTAATTCATAGAAAACCATAAGTAAAATTGAGCCATTGAATCCATATGAGACCGATACCTTTTACTATAATTCTTTCTAGCTTAATTAATATTTTATAATTTAATCCAAACATATATAATAACACGGATATTATAACAAATTAAAATAAGTATGGCGAAAACATATTGGTAGCAAATAAGTTAAAGCAAAAAACTGAAAAAATACATTTTTAATTTCAATGATAAATTGGAATATTTTAATTATTGTTGTCTTTAGATTAATTTGTCACTTTTGGGAGCTATCTCAATTCCAGAATACATTAATTTATAAAATTAACAGATCGTATGAAAATTTGAATTATTATCCTCAAACCCTACAGGCAGTATAAAAGTATTCATTTATGATCAATCCACTCGTAATATGGGAAACGTAGTCAACAGTAATTCCAAATTAACCAAAAACATAATCCAGCAAAATTCCAAAATAAAATCAAATCATACTTCCTACCTGGTTTCCTCAGTTGATTATCCTAGGGACAAAACTATAATTTCGCAACTGAACGAGGTAACTCGAAAATATCCTGAAAGAATAGGCTTTGTTTTCGAAAGTGAATCGTTGACATTTCAGGAACTAAATAAGCAGGCGAATGAATTGGCTTCCTTTCTAATTAATAAAGGAATTTCTACGGGAAGCCTAGTGCCATTTTGCATGGAGAAATCCTTGGAAATGTTGGTAACGATATTTGGTATTTTAAAATCCGGAGCAGCTTATGTGCCTATAGATCCTAATTTTCCCATAGATCGAATTCAATATATTCTTGAAGACATCAAAGCATCAGTATTGTTGGTCAATAGTGATTTAGACGAAAGTTTAACTGTATCTGAAGAAATCGAGCTAATGAACTTCTCCTCCATCCCGAAGGATCAGGTTTCAGAGCCAACAATAACATTTCAACCTAGTCCTGAAAACCTTGCTTATGTAATTTATACTTCTGGCTCTACGGGCAATCCTAAAGGAGTAATGGTGCCTCATAAGGGCTTAATGGACCATTGTTTTGGATTGATAGAAAGTGCCAAGCTTAAAGATTGTGAATCCTACGCTATCACAGCTCCTATCGTATTTGATGCTGGACATTCCCTTATCCACACTTCTATAATTCAAGCTGCTACTTTCCATTTTATATCAGATACAGTACTATTAGATAGCGAGAGATTTACAGCTTACCTGACAAACCAAAAAATTGATTGCCTAAAAATTGTACCTTCTTTATGGTTGAGTCATACTGAAGGAGGTTTTATCCCTGTTCCAGAGAAAAAGTTAATTTTTGGTGGAGAAAATTTCCCACTTTCCATACTAGCATTTCTAAATAAAATTGATTTTAAAGGGGATGTTTTCAATCATTATGGCCCTACTGAAGCTTCCATAGGCAAATGTATACACCAATTAGACTTAAGTCGTAAATACAATCAAGTACCAATTGGCAAACCATTTTCCAATTCATTCATCCTTATTCTGAACAGCAAACTCGAAATGGTAACTGAAGATGAGGTAGGAGAAATATATATAGGTGGAGAAGGCATTGCCAGGGGGTACCTCAATTTACCAATGGCAACCGCCAAAAGCTTCATCCCTGATTTTATCTCAGGGCTAAATGGTGGTGTTTTATACCGCACAGGAGATTTGGGCAAAACATCTGAAGATGGAAACATCCTATATCATGGTAGAATTGATGATCAGATAAAAATTAATGGATACCGCATCGAACCTGGTGAAATTGAAACTTGCATCTATCAGTTTGAAAGCATCAAGCAAGTCACGGTTGTAGCCAAAAGCAACAAGTCGGACAAAAGCTATTTGGTTGCTTACTATGTACTTGAAAGGAGCACTTTAGAGGATAATATAAAAGAAAAACTTAAATCAAAGCTTCCTGCCTACATGATCCCGAAATACTGGGTGAATATGGAGACAATGCCTTTAACCAGCAATGGTAAAATTGATAAGCAATCTTTACCTGATCCCGAGTGGAAAGCAACTATCAGCTCCACAACTAGTTTTCCTAAGACAGAAACGGAAAAGTGTCTATTAGCAATATGGCGAAAGGTTTTGGGTTGGAAACAGATTGGTACAGATGATAATTTTTTTGAATTAGGCGGAGATTCATTGCTTGCTATCCGATCTATTTCTGCTATTAAGCAGGAATTAGGCAAACGACTTTTGGTTAAAGATTTCTTTGACTCACCAACCATTTCTAGTCTAAGCCAAAAAATAGATAAAACGGATATCGACTTACAAGTTTTGGCAGCTACAGAAAATGCTGGTAGCCCCCCACTTTCCTTCAATCAGGAAGCTATGTGGATCATTCATAATTCAAGAGGAAGCCTGCAATACCATTTACCTATGGTATTCTCTATCAATGGTGAGTTGGATGTGAAGTCTCTTAAGGCAGCATTTAAAGAAATCGTCAAACGTCATTTACCTTTACAGACAATTTTTACAGCGACGGATGAGGGCTTGGTGCAAGAACAGCTTGGGTCAGACTCTTGGCTTTTACAGGAATTTATTACACCTCAAACTGAAAATGAGGTTTTTCGGGACTGGCCTTTCAAATCTATGATTGCGCAGCCTTTCGATCTTTCCTCAGATTATATGATTAGGGCTGCTATATTCCAAATAGAGCCACAAAAACACATTTTGGGTATTGTTGTTCATCATATTGCATGGGACGGATGGTCCACTGCCCTGTTTAAAAATAACCTTTCCAATCTGTACAATCTTATTAAGAATGGAAAGCCTGTTCCAAAACAAGCAAATGCTTTAGCCTATACAGATTTTTCATTGCACCAGAGAAGCCTTCTAAAAGGTGATTTTTTAAATAATTCACTTCAATATTGGAATAAAAAACTAACCGGAGTCCTACCGAGTCAACTTAGAACCGATTCTTCAAGAACTTCAGAAGTAACTTCATCTGGTTCCTCTCAGGAATTTATTATCGATAAGGAGACCCATTCAAAATTAAAAAGTCTAGCGAAAAAACACAATGCAACGCTTTTTATGGTATTACTAGCCGGATTTAAAGCCTTGCTAAAAAGACATAGTAATCAAGAAGACATCTGTGTTGGTATTCCAATGGCTGGAAGAGAGCATGAGGGGATGGAAGATTTAATTGGTTTTTTCGTCAACACCTTACCTATCAGAACATTGGTGGACGGAAATTCGGATTTCAATGATTTACTTAAAAATGTCAAAAACAACACATTAGAAGCTTTAGAGCATGGCCATGTACCATTTGGTGAAATTGTAAAATTATCAGACGATTTCAGATTTTCTGATCGAAATCCTGTTTTTCAGGTGCTATTTGTCATGCAAAGTAATAGCGCAACTGAATTAAACTTTGATGATTTAGAAATCACACCATTAAAAGTCACAAAGCAGACCTCTGAATTTGAGCTAATACTAGAAGTTAAAGAGTCTGAAGAATTGCTAACAGGCCAATTTGAGTTCCAAACGGCAATATTTAATCCATCCACTATTGCCCTAATTTCTGATCACTATATAGAACTGCTCAAGTCAATAACCATTGATTCTCAGGACTCCATAGATGGAATAAACTTACTTAATGAGAAGGAAAAGGATTTTGTTTTAAATAAACACAACGATTTTGTCCTTCCAAAGGAATTATCTCATAGTACTTTTTTAAGTCTTTTCGAAGATCAGGTGAAGCTAGTTCCAAATAAAACTGCCATAGATTTTAATGGCGATAGTATTAGTTTTACCGACTTAGATTTAAAGAGCAACCTGCTTGCCAACCATTTAATTAATATAGGAGTAAAACGAGGCACCTATATTCCTATTTGTTTAGACAACTCTCCTCAAATGATCATTGGGATATTGGGAATTCTAAAGGCTGGTGCAGCCTATGTTCCTTTAAACCCGGATTTCCCAAAAGAAAGAATTCAATTTATTCTTGAAGACACCAAAGCTTCCTGGGTGATTACAGATGAGGAAACCGATAACATTTTTCGGGAGAACTTTACTTCCATCTCTATTATATCACTTGATTCAAAGCTAAGCAGCATAAATAAGGGAAACCCTGAAAAACCTGCTTTACCTCTTTCTACCGAAGACCCAGCCTACCTAATTTATACATCTGGAACAACAGGCAAACCTAAAGGAGTGATCATTAGTCACAGGGGTTTATTTTTGTTTTTATTTTCACGAGAAAGGTATTATCCGGAAAGTTATCCTACTTTGCTTTTAATGTCATTTACTTTTGACGGATCCATTCCAGCAATTTTTGGAACATTGGCTAGAGGTAATGCCTTAATATTAGGAAAGGCCAACCAACTCAAAGATACTAAGGAGCTGAAGAAATTAATAAGACTTACTGGAACAATCCATTGTGTACCTTCCTTTTATCATTTTTTACTAACCGAAAATTTGATTCCTACAGGGCAAATTAAAAGGGTGATTTTAGGTGGGGAAAAAATAGATTCCTCACTATTGGCCTTGCATTTCGAAAAGAATAAAGAGGCAAAATTATACAATGAATATGGCCCTACAGAAGCGACAGTATGGGTTACTGTTGCAGAATTGAAAACACCTAAGACACGAATTACAATAGGAAAACCCATAGCTCACATTAATATCTATATTTTAGATCATTTAGGTAAAGTATGTCCTGTAGGAATTCCTGGAGAGCTATTTATTTCAAGTGAAAGTTTGGCCAAAGGATACTTAAACCGCCCTGAATTGACCGCTTTAAATTTTGTTCCTGACCCCTTTTCAAATGTGAAAGACAGGAAAATGTACAAAACAGGAGACCAAGCAATTCTCCTTCAAGACGGGAATATTGAATTATTGGGCAGATTGGATAATCAGGTAAAGTTAAGGGGCTATAGAATCGAGTTAGAGGAAATAGAAAAGGTATTAAACACTTTAGATTTAGTCGACATATCCGTTGTTACCCTAAATGGAAAAACTCCCGAAAACCAGGTACTTGTTGGACATATAATCACAGTCAATAACTTTAAGTACTTATCAGAGGAACAAAAAACAGAAAAACTAATTGCTCACCTTTCTGATAATTTGCCTTCCTACATGATCCCTTCTCAATGGCATTTTATAAATTCAGTTCCCCTAACTACTAACGGTAAAATAAATAGAAAAAAACTTTCGCAAATTGATCTAAGCGCAAAATTCAACAAGGTTCTCACACAATCCAAAAACCCTACTGAAATACGGCTGCAAGAGATTTGGGAAGAATTATTGAATATTAAGCAGGTTGGGATTAATGATAACTTCTTTAAAATAGGTGGTCATTCCCTAATGGCTATAAGGTTAATAAATGCCATTAAAACTCATTTTAACTTTGAAATAAAGTTTACTGAAATATTTAAACAACCTACCATCCATCAGCAGGCCTTACTCATAGGTGGAATTTCTTCAACATTGCCAAGGCAGCAAAACATCGAAATCCCCATTGAACCTAAGGAATTTCCCCTTTCCTTTAATCAGGAAAGTTTGTGGTTGACTGACAAATTAGAAGGCTCTTTACATTATCATATTCCTTTGGTTTTGAAACTTACTGGAAAGCTTGACAGCCTTTCGATGGAGTCCACTTTACGTAAAATTCTCGACAGACATGAAATATTGCGGTCTGTTTACCAATATGATGGAGACCACATTTATCAGGTAGTGCGTGAAATTGAAAATTGGCAATTGGAAGTTAAGGACATTTCTACAGAAGTCTGGGATGAACAAACGCTTAGTAATTTTATACAATTGCAGATCAATCAACCATTTGATTTGAGACAAGACCTAATGTTCCGAGCCTTATTGATTCGTCAAAGTAATGAGGTAAGTATCCTTGCTTTGGCTTTCCACCACATTGCTTTTGATGGATGGTCAGTCGGAATATTAATGAATGAAATCGAATATTTTTATAGCCGGATTAAAAATAACAGCCCATTAGACAAGCAACCTTTACCCATCCAATATAGAAATTATGCCATTTGGCAAAGAAACCAATTTCAAAGCTATGGATTTGAGGAAAAAATAGCTTATTGGAAAAATAAACTTGCTGCATTACAGCCAATTTCATTAGCGCAACATAAAAATGTCATTGATGATCCTAATAGCGATTGCGATACGATATTCTTCCTTATCCCAGCCCACCACTCAAAACATTTAAAGGAACTAGCTAGTAAGTCAGAGACAACATTGTATATGGTTTTAATGGCCACTTTTAAAACCCTTCTGTACCAATTGACTCATCAAACGGACATTTGCGTAGGGACTGTGGTGGCAGATCGGAATTATCAGCATACAGACAAGTTACTAGGGTATTTTGTCAATACCTTACCGATTCGATCACAGCTCAATCCAAGTGGTAATTTTAGTGACTTCTTAAATGAAGTAAAAGACAACTGCCTTGAAGCCTTTGAATTTCAGGAGGTGCCTTTCGAGAAAATAGTAGTTGCAGCCCAACCTGAAAGAATACTAGGAAGCAATCCCCTTTTTCAAGTAATGTTTTTACTTCAAAATTCTTTTGATAAAAATGGATGGAAAATTGACGATTTAATAATAGAACAACTTAAAACCAAACCACAAAGAGCAAAATTTGACCTTATGCTTACCAGCACTGAGGTTGAAAATGGTATCGAAGGTGTGATGGAATACAAAACATCTCTTTTTAATTCAGAGGAGGTAAATCAAATTATTGAAAAATACCTAGACTTACTGGAGACCATTTTTGCTCAACCTTCCCTGCCAATTGATGCTTATACTGAAGACAAGAAAGCCAAAATCAATAGTATCCAGGAGGAATTAAAACCTGATACCTACAATGAATTCAGACCTGTTCAGGAATTAATAGAATCTGCTGTTTATCAATACCCTGCAAAAACAGCAATAATTTCTAAAAATGAATCCTGCAGCTATAAAGTGCTAAATGAAACATCCAATCAATTGGCAGATCTTCTAATCCAAAAAGGCATAGGCCGGAATGATATAGTGGGCATAGTAATGGATCGTTCAATAGAGATGATCACATCTATTATGGCAGTATTAAAAGCAGGGGCAGCCTATCTCCCTGTAGATACTGATTTTCCTGATGAGCGGATCAGTTATATGCTCAAGGATGCAGCAAAGGTTCATATAACACATACCAAATACAAAGGGAAATTCAAGTCACGGTCAATAGAGATTCTGTGGGAGGAATTCAAAGCAAAGCAGGATAATTTCTCAAAAGAAAACCCATCTCCGAACAATGAAGCCAATGATGTGGCTTATATTATTTATACCTCCGGATCTACAGGAAAGCCAAAAGGAGTCATGCTAACCCATGGCAACTTGTATAACTTCCTTAAAACCGTTAGCCATAAACCCGGAATCACGGCCAAAAATAAATTTCTGGCCGTAAGCTCTGCATCTTTTGATATTGCCTTACTGGAGTTAATATTGCCTTTCGTACACGGGGCTCAAATCGTAATTCTCGATCAATTCGAGAGAAAAGATCCCCGACTTATTTCAGATTATTTAAGGCAAAAAAAGGCTGACATTATGTTTGCTACACCTACCCATTGGAAAATGCTTTTAGAAAGCGGATGGAATTCGCGAGTAGACAACCTGCAAATAATCAGCGGAGGTGAAGCGTTGAGCAAAGAATTGGCAAAGCAGCTATTGCCATTATGCCATAGCCTTTGGAACATTTATGGCCCTACAGAAACTACTGTTTTCTCTACCATAAAAAAGATCGAGGCAGATCAATCACTTATTACAATAGGCCGAGAGGTACTGAATACTAAAATATATCTTCTTGATGAAAACCAAAAACCTGTACAAAAAGGAAAGGAAGGAGAAATCTACATTTCCGGTAAGGGTGTAGCGAAGGGATACCTTAACCAACCGGAGTTAACCAATCAAAAATTCTCCACAGATCCATTTCAATCGCAATTAGGTATCTGTATGTATAAAACCGGTGACAGAGCAAAATTCCTACCCGACGGAGAAATCCAAATCCTTGGGAGAATTGACAATCAAATCAAATTGAGGGGTCATAGGATTGAACTTGAGGAAATTGAACAGGCCATAAATGAACTAGCCTCAGTCAAAGAAAGTGTAGTTTTATTTAGAAATACTTCTCGTAATGACAAAGGCTTGGTTGCCTATCTCCTCCTCAAGGAAAATTTGGAAGAAAGTGAAGTAACAGATAAAACCAAGGTAGTTTCAGCCAAGCAAGTCAAGGGCTGGAAAAAAGAATTGTCCCTTACACTTCCTGGCTATATGTTGCCCTATGATTATGTTATTGTAGACCATTTCCCCCATACTGCAAGTGGAAAGATTGACCGGCTTCGACTACCGGATCCCATAGCTATTGATCAGGATGTTATTTTGTCACCTGAAACTCTAGAAGAAAAGAAAATCGCTGCAATTTGGTCAGTTGCCCTGGGTTTAGATAAAATAGATATCACCGATAATTTCTTTGAGATTGGCGGACATTCACTGATTGCTGTGAAAGTAATGACCTTGATAGAAAAAGAGCTAGGAACCCGATTGCCACTTTCAATTCTCTTTAAATACCCCACAATTCAGAAATTAGGTAGTTTCTTGGAGAGCAAAGTAGAATTAAACAAAGAATGGAAATCTATTGTACCTATACAGCCTTCCGGATCGAGGCCACCAATCTACCTTGTGCATGGAGCAGGATTAAACGTAATGCCATTTCATTCACTGGCCAAATACCTGGACAAGATTCAACCACTATATGGCATCCAATCCAAAGGTATGAATGAAGAAAACACAAAGTATGAATCCATTGAAGAAATTGCCCGTAACTATATTGAAGAACTAAAGGAGAATAGCCCTAGTGGCGAAATCATTTTGGGAGGTTATTCCCTGGGAGGAATCATTGCATTCGAAATGGCCAAACAGTTAAAGAACTCCAGCATAACTGTTAAAAAACTCATTCTTTTTGACAGTTATGCTACTTTTATCAAAGATCCCCACAGTCCAAAAAACAAGCTTCTTGCTAAAATTCACCTTCAGCTTTATAAAAAATCCCATGATTTAAAATTACTGGTAACCCACCCCACTGTTCTAAGAGATATTAAATATAAGTCAATTAGCAAAAAACTAAATGTGTTATTTATTAAATTAAAGTTAAAAACTAAAAAAACAGAAAGTCCTATTCTCCAAAGAATTAACAAAATTAAAGCCTTGCATTTGGCTGCTTGTAAGAATTATACACCGGGATTTTACGAAGGGGAAATCACCCTATTTAGAGCCAAAATTCGAACTAATTATTTCTTCGAACCAGAATTTCTTGGATGGAAGGCCTTTTCCAGATCTATAAATATAATCGAAGTAGAAGGTACTCATACAGGTTTGTTTATAGAACCAAATGATAAAAAAATTGCCACAATTATTAAACAAATGGTGGAATAAAGGAAATCATTGAGGGATGGGGTGATCACAAAATCAGGATATTAAACATTTGTGAATTGCTTTCAAATTGGTATCTTCATAGGATAATCACAGCTATAAATCCTACTAATAAACCCATTTGACCATGCTTCGAATTTCCTCTTTTTTATTTAGCTTGGGCATCTTGTTTTGTACAAGCCTAAATGCTTTCTCCCAATCGAACCCTACCGACCAAGCTATTGCCAAGCATAGAAAAGGCAAGCTGATTGTCAATGCCAAGCCGGGAACCAAGGTCTCCATCAAGCAACTTTCCCATGAATTTTGGTTTGGAGCAGCCATTGCCAATGGTCTGGGATCGGGGAACATGAACCCTGATGACCTAAGCCAATACAAAACCTATTTCCTGAAAAACTTTAACAGTGCCGTTACAGAAAATGCACTCAAGTGGGCCAATATGGAAAGGGAAAAAGGCAAAGTCAATCACTTAACAGTAGAAGGAATACTAAATTGGACAGATGAAAATGATATCCCTCTGAGGGGGCATAACTTATTCTGGGGCATAGAGAAATTTGTACAGCCTTGGATAATGGAATTGAGTGATGCTGAACTGGAGGCAATCATAAAAGATCGAGCGATTTCCATTGCCAGACGGTACAAAGGGCGCTTTGTAGAATACGATCTGAACAACGAAATGATCCATGGCAATTATTATGAAGATCGGCTGGGGCCGGACATAACCGCGAAAATGGCCAAATGGGTGCTTGAGGGTGACCCAAATGCCAAACTTTATCTCAACGATTACGATATCCTAACAGGAAACAGATTGGCAGACTATTTGGTCCAAATTAGAGCACTCTTGGCCCAAAATGTTCCTATTACTGGTATTGGCGTGCAGGGTCACTTGCATGGCAGTACTTTTGACAGAAAGGAGCTAAAACGCAGTCTTGACTCTTTGGCACAATTTGGTCTTCCTATTCGAATCACTGAATTCAATATGCCTGGCCAACGATCCAAATTCCATAAAGACACGCAATTGGTTATGAGTCCTGAAGAAGAAAAACAAAATGCCATTGAATTGGTGGATTATTATAGCATTTGTTTTGCCCATCCGGCAGTGGAAGGTATCCTAATGTGGGGATTTTGGGAAGGAGCCAATTGGATACCTGCCTCTTCTTTATATACTCGCGACTGGCAGCCAAAACGGGCAGCTTATGCCTACCAAAAGTTGATATTTGAAACTTGGTGGACAGAAAAAACCGGCACTACCGATGCAGAAGGGAATTACTCTTTATCCGCTTTTTATGGCGATTACCAAATAACCGTTGATGGGAAAACGAGAATAATTTTACATAAAAAAAAGAATGGAGCAACCACCATTGATTGCTCCAATCCTTGATCCATTTATTTATTGATAATCCTTTCCGATCAAACTCTCTAAGACGGATTGTTGCCAATCATGTAAAGTATTTTCCATTTTCTCGGCAATTTCCGGGTGATCTGATAGTATGTTATTTTCCTCTGCCGGATCTGCATTGATATCAAAGAGTTCTTTTTCGGCTGCCTCACCAGTACTTCCATGGATCACCAATTTGTATTGATTACCCAATAAAGTCCGAGGACCGGAAAAATCCTCCTCTTGGATATCCGTTTGCTTAAAATTTTTAAAGTTTCTGGTAGGTATCCCATTCATCAACTTTACTAGAGGTGAGGTACCTTTTTGTAATTCCGGGTCTATATAATCGGCCAAACCTTCTCCATTGTTTCTTGGTCTACCATTCCAGAAGGCAATAGGCTCTGGTCTGTCATCCATTTTTCCTTCCAGCATAGGCAAGAGACTGATGCCATCAATGGGTCGATTAGGAAGTGCTTGACCTGTAATTTCACATAGGGTAGGAAATACATCACTGGAAACACCATGAACCTCGGTAATAAAAGGGTTCTTTATTTTTTCAGGCCATTCCAAAACAGAAGGAACTCGCACACCTCCTTCATATACCAGTCCTTTTTGACCTCTGAAAGGGACAGTGGCATTTCCCTCCTGAGGCGTTCCATTGTCTCCAAAGTACCATAGCAGGGTATTGTCTCGAATTCCCTCTCCGCCAAGATAGGTTCTTAATTGCCCTATAGACCTATCCATGGCTGTGATTTCAGCGAATCGTTCCCTTAAGACCTCACGTTGCAGCCGTTCTACCGGTCCACCGGTTTCGTTGGAAGTCAACCTAACCATCCGATTTCCGAAATCTTCCGGTAAACTATCATACAAGGCCAAGTCTTCGGGTTTTGCACTATAGGGCTCATGTGGTGAACCATACCAAATAACGACGAAAAATGGCTGGTCTTTTTCCTTTGATCTTTCAATGAAATCAATGGCCTCAGCAATCAATATTTCAGAACTTTCTCCTTTAAAGATCACGGGTTCAGCACCATTTCTGGAAAGATGCGGATTCATTTCAAAAAAATTGTCGTGAGAAAGGTATTCATCAAACCCAAAATGCTTTGGATTGGTAGGTGAAGCCTCTTTGACAGGGCCCAGGTGCCATTTCCCCAAGTGAGAAGTAACATAACCTGCATTTTTCATGAGTTCTGCTATACTAATTTCTTCCGGACGTATAGAATACCCCGGGGTAAAAGTGCCATACCTATTGGGATGTCTCCCGGTAATGATACTACCCCTGGTAGGGGAGCAAACCGGAGATGCCGAATAAAATCGATCCATTCTTACACCGGATTTAGCCATTTCATCCAATACAGGCGTGTGGAGAAATGGATGTCCATTGTATCCGGTTTCATCCCAGCCATGGTCATCGCCAAGCAGAAGTACTACATTGGGTAGGCTTTCTTGAGTTTCAGCCTTTTCATTACATGAGGCAAAAAGCCCTAATGTAAGAACCAAAAGAAAGTAATGTTTCAAGTATTTAGAAGTCAGTTCATTCATTGGGTTTATCATTAATTATCATTTTATTTTGCCGGTTTTGCCGGCAAATCATTGTTTCTAATGGCCACTAACTTCTTGCTGACTTCCTCCTTTAGCTGGGCTACAATATCTTGATAAGCAGGGAAATTCGCCAAGTTATTAAATTGTTTGGGATCATGTTCCATGTCAAATAATTCAACACCATCACTTCCATCTTCATTGTAAAGAGTAAATGCCCATTTGTCATTCCTCAATAAGAAGGCATGCTTCCCTCCCCACCTATTGACAGAAAATGCCATGTCTCTGGTTTTAAAATTGGGGTCTTCTAAAGTTGGAACAAAGCTTATGCCTTGGATATTGTCCTTTACCTTCACTCCTGCCAACTCAGCTATGGTTGGATACAGGTCAATTAATTCTACAAAACTATCAGAAACCTGGGCTTTTTTGCCCGGTATTTTCACGATCAAAGGCACCCTTACGGATTCTTCTTTTAAACTCACCTTCATCCAAAAATCATGTTCTCCCAAATGAAAGCCATGATCAGAAGTGAAGATAATAATGGTATTGTCTTCAAGTCCCTCTTCTTTTAGTGTATTTAGAATTTTGCCAACCTGAGCATCCATATAGCTCACTGAAGCATAATAAGCTGCAATGGCTTTCTTCTGCTGTTCTTCTGTCATTTTCGCGTTGAGGGTGGTGACATAATTTATTCCACGCTCAGGAATATCATCCCAATCACCTTTGACTTTTGGAGGTAAAACTACTTGCTCATAAGGGAACCTATCGAAATAAGGTTTAGGGGCAACAAATGGCACGTGAGGCCTAACCAAGCCAACGGCTAAAAAGAATGGCTCGTCTTTATGTGCCCGAATTAAGGAAGATGCTTTTTCGGCTGTTTTACCATCAGAATGAACCAAATCATCCCCATCAGCCTTCACTATGGTCATTACATTCCCACCCTTTCTTGGCAATAATCCAAAGGGGTTGTTTTGCACCAATTCCGCTTCCCCATCTGCAGTCCATTCAGGGCCTTGACTGTTGTATCTTTCATTCCATGAAGCTTCATCGTCTGTGCCATTTGATCCTTTCTCTATGTCTATTGGAACTCCCATATGAAAAATCTTACTTACCCTGGCTGTAAACCAGCCATTTTCCTTAAAGAGCTGAGGCCACATCTTTTTATCAGGACCAATATTCTCTCTCCCACTCACATAGCCAAATGTACCTGTGGCATGGGGATAGTATCCTGACATCATGGAGGCTCTGGAAGGTCCACATACGGGATACTGACAATAAGCCCTAGTAAATCTGGTTCCTTCTTCCGCCAGCTGATCGATATTTGGTGTATATCCGGCAGCATTTTCGTAGGAAGAAACTGCTGTAGTAGTAAGGTCATCTGAAATTATAAAAAGAATATTCGGCTTCTTTGACTTTTGAGCCATCGTTTCCACTGATAGCGATAAACACAAAAGGTAGGTCGCAAATAATGCTATTCGTCTTAGCTGGGTATTCATGAATTTTATTAATTATTATTGGAGGTATAAGGTGTCAGTCGTTCTCGTTCCAAATCACTCTTAATCTCCGCTTCCGTTAATTTAAATGGTTCTTCTAATTTTTTCACCAAATCAGGCCTTTTCTCAGCCAAGTCATTGGTTTCTCCGATATCTTCCTGAAGGTTAAAAAGCTTCCAGGGCTCTTCATTACTTTCTCTAAAGATTTTATAATCTCCCCATATCAATGCCTCCTGCCCCTTGTATTTAAAAAACATGGAGGCATGGGGAGAATGTTTAGTTGCTCCTGTTAATACTGGAAGTGGGTTTCTTCCATCGTAATACCTGTCTTGTGGCAACTCTGCCTCAGCCAAATTAGCGGCAGCCTGCATCAGGTCCAAGGACCAAAGTCTGGTATCAATGGTTTCATTTGCTTTTACCTTACCGGGCCATCTCACCAAGGCAGGAACACGGATTCCTCCTTCCCAAAGGGTTACCCCTGCACCGTTTAAAGGCGCGTTGGACTGAATATCCAAGTAGGGATAAAATGCGCCGTTGTCGGAGTAGAAAAATACAAAGGTATTGTCAACTATTCCCAATTCGTCCAATGAATCCATTAACCTGCCTACAGCCATGTCAATTGCAGTAACAATGGCATTGAATCTCTTTTTGGGATCTCTTTCATCAGGGCTCAAACCGTAAGGTTTAAAAGCATAATCCGGCGCTTTCCAAATATTCTCTTCCCCCGGCGCAATATTCCTGTCCCCCGGATGATGGGGTGCGTCGAAGGGTAAATAAACCATCCATGGCTTATTTTCAGAAGTTTTCTCGTTAATAAAACCTATGGCCGCATTGGCAAACAAATCTGTACTGTATTCTCCATGCCTATTGATTGCAGTGGTATTGTGGTAAAGGTCATGGCGTCCTGCATATACATGTGAAAAGTGGTCAACATTTCCGGAAGCAATTCCTAAAAACTCATCGAAACCTCTTTCTGTAGGCCTGGACCCCGGGGCAAAGCCAATGTTCCATTTTCCAAAAGCACCCGTCTGGTATCCATGAGGACTGCTTTTCAATACCTTTGGAATAATAATTTCAGTCTGTGGAAGACCAATGCCATAATTTCCTGCCAATCCTCCAAGTTGATAGTCCAATTTGTTTCTTTGTGGAATCCTACCGGTAAGTAAACTAGCCCTAGAGGCAGTACAGGTAGGCGATCCGGTATAGAAATTGGTTAGCACAGCTCCCTGTTTGGCCAATTTATTCAAATTGGGAGTTAAAATTGGAGAATCTTTATTGAGGAATTTAAAATCTCCATAACCAATATTGTCAACAGTAATGATAAGAATATTGGGAGGAGCACTTGAATTGGAATTTTGTCTTCCGAAAGAAGAAATACTGCTTAGAGAACAAACTCCTATTAGAATAAGAGCGATACTTTTAAGTTTAATATAAGGTCTTTGCATGTGTGGTGGTTGTAAGCAATCAATAGATGGAATTAAAAGATAAAATCAAATTTATCTCTTTGATAAGGGATATTAATCAAAATTCCTGAAGCCTACAAGGTTAATCTATTTAAGGTACTTATTTCATGCCATGAAAGGATTTATCGCTTTCCAATGGCAGTTCCTTTTTCAAAATATGCCCCTGTTTATCACTTGGTAAAGACTCCTTAAGTTTTGTTATCCTTTTACAAAATGGATAAATAAATAAGCACTCCCAGAAAATCCGAGAGTGCTTACCCTTACCAACCTGTGTTTTGGGTCAATGCCGTATTCAATTCTCTTTCCCTGTTAGGTATAGGCCATAGATAATCCCTTTCAGGATCAAAGGACCTATCAAAACCATCCAGCGAAATTTGAATCAAATTGCCATCACCATCTACATATTGCATCCCAAGTGGAACACCGGGCATCACATCTTCAGCAATTTTCCATCTTCGAATATCAAATAAGCGGAATCCTTCAAATGCCAACTCAATCTGGCGCTCATTTCTGACAATGGAGCGCAAACTTTCTTGAGTTGAAGCTTGTTCTGATGTTACTGAAGGTAGCATAACGCTTTCTCTTTGTCTCACCTCATTTATTGCAGCATAAACAGTTTCATCCAACTCACCCAGCTCTATTTTAGCCTCTGCATAAGTCAGTAATACTTCTGCATAACGAATTAACATGATATTTAAACCTGAGTTTGAAGGATTACTATAATCTGCAGCATCCACATACTTTCTCACATTAAAACCCGAAGCAGTAGAATAAACAGTAATTTGAACTGCATCTGAGCCATCTGTGCCCGGAATGGTTCCATAAGTACCTCCATCAGGTAAAGGTGTAATGCCTGTCAAAAACACTGATTGTTTCAACCTTGGATCCCTATTATCATAAGGATTATAAGGATCAAAACCGCTTTCAGGATCCTCAATAGCCAATCCATTAGCCATTGGATATGCATCGATAATGGCTTTTGTTGGCACATACAAACTCCCACTACTTCCTGAAGTCTGACTCCAAGGAGCTACGCTTGAATAAATATTATGTGCGTTTACATCTACCGCAAATTCCCTTGCAAGAATAACCTCAGAATTGTTTTCTCCTTCATACTGAAAAAGATTAAAATAATCAGGGTATAAGCTGAAGACTCCACTGTCCATCACTTCCTTAGCAGCTTCTGCGGCTTCGTTGTACCTTTGAGCATACAGCATTGCTCTGGCTTTTAATGCCAAAGCTGCACCTTTATCAATTCTTCCATTATTTTCATATGGAAGCCAATCTGCCGCTTGGGAAAGTTCATCTTCTATAAAATCCCATATCTCTACTATTGGAGTTCTTGTGATCGTACGCCCTCCTTCAATATCTATTCCCGAAGTAATTAAAGGAACATCTCCATACAGCATAATCAATTTAAGGTATATGTAAGCCCTAAGTGTCATTACTTCACCTTTAAACCTATTAATAGCCTCTTGATCATCCTCTTCTACAAGGTCTACATTGTCCATAAAATCATTGGCTCTTCGTATGCCTCTATAAGCATTTTGCCACTCTGAATAAAATTTACCTGAAGCGATAGTACCAAACCCACGTTGAATATCCGTGTTTGAATTAAATGGATGGTTGGTCATCAACTGATCTGTTATTCCATCAAAATAGAAAATATTTGTTCCGTCTAAAGAAGGATAAACAGCATTAGAGGCATATTCTAAATCTTCTAGTGTTTTCCAAAAGATCTCTTTTGAAATCCTATCGTTTGGAATTGTTTCTAATAAATCTTCTTGACATGCCACCAATGAAAAGATAGTTAAGCACAGCAATATATATTTAAAATTCTTCATGTTTTCAGCTATTAAATATTAAAACCTAACGTTTGCTCCAAGGGAATACATGCTTACTTGTGGGTAATACTGTCCCCTTCCTGAAGGTATCTCAGGATCCAAATCCCATCTATTTAACTCAGAAAAAGTCAACAAATTGGTAGCCCCAAGAAAAACACGAATACTGTTTACTGAGACTTTTTCTAAAATTGATTCAGGCAGTGTATATCCTAAAACTACATTCTTCAATCTTAGGTAAGAAGCATCAATCAACTGCGAATCTGAGGTTTGAAAATTCCTAGGATCCCCTTTGATTGGTCTTGGAAACTCTGCATCTGGATTTTCCGGTGTCCAATAGTTATCCGTATAAATCGCATGGGTAAAAGTTTCATAAGTAGCAATTTGCTGAAAAGCACCATCTAGTCTGGTCTTATGTCCTGCAGCTCCTTGAAATTGGTAAAACAAATCAAAATTACCATAGGTAAAAGTACCGTTCATACCAAAATCAAATTTAGGGAAAGATAAGCCCAGGTATTGATGGTCATTTTCATTGATAATTCCATCTTCATTTACATCTACATACTTAACATCTCCGGGAGCACTATTGGGTCTAAGTGTAGGATAATTATCTACCTCTTCCTGTGTTTGAAATACTCCATCTGTAATATAACCCCAGTGAGAATTTATAGGCATTCCTTCTTGTATAATGAATCGGGGTGCGGTTGTACCTCCAGATATGTAAGGCCCCGAATTCACTAAATCAATCACTTCATTTTTGTTTTGACTGAAATTAAGTCCCAGGTCATAAGTTAATTTTTGACCTCCACGATAATTTAATCCAATTTCATACCCTCTATTGTTAACAACTCCTGCATTCTGTACTGGAGCTCCTAAACCGATTAAAGCTGGAATTGGTAATTGAAGTAAAATTCCATCGGTGGTTTTATCATAATAATCAAAAGTCAAAGAAATCCTATCTTCCATTAAACCCATATCAAAACCAATATTGGTTTGATAGGTGGTTTCCCAAGTTAGATTCTGATTGGCAAGATTGGTTTGCGTAAATCCTTGTACCGGTGCTTCATTGAATGAATAATTGATAGCGCTTAGGGTTTCATAGAATGAATATAACCCTACAGCCTGGTTACCAGTACCACCATACGAACCTCTTAATTTAAATTCGTTTATCAAATCTTTCCATTCAGTCCAGAAAGTTTCTTCAGACAATCTCCAACCTGCAGAAAAAGAAGGGAAAAAACTATATCTGTTATCTTGATTGAATCGTGATGATCCGTCATAGCGACCATTCACTTCAATGAAATAACGATCATTGAAGTTATAATTTAACCTAGAAAAATAAGATCTAAGCCCCCACTCACTATCAACTCCTGTAGCATCGCGGTTTTCATTGGAACCTTGACTTAAAGATTGTACATCGTTGTTATAAAACTCTTGTCGATAACCGGTAATATAGTTTGTCTCATGTTCTATTGTTGAATAGCCCAGTAAACCAGTAAATTTATGCTTGTTTATAGCTTTAGTATAAGTCAAAAGGCTATTTAGAGTACCTTCTCGAGTATTGGACCTGTATTCCCTTAGACTGTTAAAAGCACGTTGGGCAACTCTTCCGGTTAATGGGTCTTCATTTCTATATTGATTCAGAAAATTTTTCACTTGAACATGCGTATTTCTTATAGCATACTGTGTGGAGAAATTTAACCCAGGTAGGATTTCATAGTCGAATTTTACACTCCCTGTCAAGTAATCATTTATTGTTCTGCTGTCTCCTGTAAGTTCGGCAAATAGAAGTGGGTTATTCACTTGTGGACCTAGCCCATATTCACCTGACTCATATTTTGGCCATGAAAATTTACTAGCATGAAGCATGTACTGAAATACCAGTGACTCACCATTTCCTGCTACAGACCTTCCTGCAGGCTGAAGTGATTCTTTAGTCCTGTAATTTAAATCACCTGAAAACTTAATTTTTTCAGATGCTTTAAGGTCCAAATTCATCCTAAACTCATTCAGTTTATCGCTGAAATTCGGTGCAACACCATCAATTTCCTGATGTCTAACACTAAATCTTCCAGTAAAATTTTCACCTCCTCCACTTACTGAGAGGGTGTGATTTTGTTGAGGTGCTGTCTTAAGCATGCCAAGTTCATCTTTTCTCCAGTAAGGAAAAGGGAGAGGGTATTCAGGACTTGGTGCATTGGCAACATAATTGTCAATATATTCATCAGTATAAGGAATAGTTCTGCCCGCATTTGCATAGGCATCATTTTCCAAGCGGAAATAGCTTTCCAGGTCCATATGCTCAGGTCTGTTGGTTACCTCCTGCAAGGCAAAATAACCGTCATAGCTAACAGAAATCTTACCTTCTGTACCACGTTTGGTTGTTACCAAAATAACACCATTAGCAGCTCTTGATCCATAGATAGCTGCAGAGGAAGCATCTTTAAGCACTGTTACTGAAGCAATATCATTCGGGTTAATGTCATTGATTCTTTGTTCAATTCCATCCACTATTACTAAAGGATTGTTGTTCCCAAGCGTGGTGATTCCTCGAATTCGAATATTAATATTACTGTTGCCCGGTCTGCCCCCCTGATCTACAACTGTGACTCCAGGAGCCAGTCCTTGAAGTGATTGTTGAAAATCTGCTACAGGTCTCCTTTCAAGCTTTTCTCCATCTACTTGCGCCAGTGAGTTGGTTACAGATAATTTCTCCTGAACACCATAACCTACGACTACTACTTCATCAAGCGATGTCTGATCCTCTTTTAATACGATGGAGAGTTGAGTCTGAGTACCAGGTACAATTCGCTGGGACTCGTAGCCAATAAAAGTGATCACAAGTACCTCCCCTTCAGGGACTTCAATACTAAAATTACCATCAAGATCAGACACCGTACCAATAGTGGTACCTTCTACAACTATTGTTGCTCCTGGTATAGGAGCTCCATTTACATCCTTAACTACTCCCTTAATAGGAGTGATCAATTCTTCTTCAGATGAATTTTCGGTTTCGGGCAGTCTACCCACATAAATGGTATTGTTTACCTGTTTAAACTTAAGTGCCGTATTTGCTGAAATTTCATATAGAATTTCATAGACAGATTTTCGGCCCGGTTCCAATACAAGTTTGCTATTACCCTTAAACTGATCATCTGCAAAAACCAACCTGTATTCAGTTTGCTTTTCAACGAGATCAATAATATTTCTAATATGCCATTCAGCCTGATTGACCTGTAGATAAGTTTCATCTATTGGCTTGATTTGCGCATTTGTGTCATTCGCAAGTAAGGTACTTAGGAAGATCACCTGCAACAGCAAACCATATAAGATATGACGTGATACCATTTTAATTAGGTGAAGTATTTTTGTTTTCATATTTTAGTATGTTTTTATAGGATGAAATTTTATAAGAACGGACAGGGTAAACCCGGACATTTGGCGATGGAGGGTTTATCCTGTAATTATTTATCTCATAGGCTAATTTGAATTAAGTTTGACATTTTTATTCTCAATTTTGTGATTGAAGTTCAATGTAAAGCCCAAACCGGAAAGCAAATTATCAAGGTTATCATTTTGAAAGGTACCCGAAACAGTCCTGTCTATGTTGATATTTTTATCTGTATCAAATTTCACCCCATACCAATCCTCTAGTTGCTGAAGAACGGCTTTAAGCTTTTTCTTTTGAAACTTTATTTGCCCGTCTTTCCATGCAATTTCATTGGCATATTTAAAGGGTTTTACTGTCAATTTCTCGGAATTATTTATCCCATGTTCAACCATTTCTCCCGGCAATAAGAAGGCCTCATTAGTGGCATTTTTCACCTTGACCTTACCTTCAATTAAAGCTACTTTAGTACCTGTTGGCCTGTTGCTGACATTAAAGCTTGTCCCCAATACCTCCGTAGTTAATTCTCCTGCAAAAACTATAAAAGGTCTTTCCAAATCCTGGTGCACTTCGAAAAATGCCTCTCCTTCCAAATAGACCTCTCTGAATTGCTTATTGAATGTAGAAGGAAATTTGATATTGGAATTACTGTTTACTAACACTTTGCTTTCATCAGGAAGGATGAGATATAACTTCTCACCTGAAGGAACAGATTTCTCGATCCATTCTGTTAGAACAACTTCCTCCTGAGTTTTGGAGCTATTTTCCAAAATTACTTTTGCAGATAAAAATAGAAAACCTGCCAATATCAACCATACTGCTGCAGATTTTAATAGTGAATACCTATTCCGGTCAATTGTAATTTCAGATTTATTACCTGTCTTCTGTTCTATTTTACTCCAGAGGTTATTTTTCTTATTATCAGAATAGATGGTATGTGCAGATTCTTCCCAAGATGCCTCAAATATCTTATTGATTTCCTTTTCAGAATTATTATTCTCAAGCCATTTACCTACCTCTATTTCTTCCTTTTTAGGAGATAAACCATTTAGGTAACGTCTTAATTTTTCTTTGTCCAATTTCTTTGCCTTTTTTTATAATACACTGGCAAAGTAGAAATCACGTGCTTTTCAATTAAAAAATGTTAAAAAAACTTTATGAAAAAATTAAATCTTAATGTTCTGTTATCAGCAATACAAAATTTCATTCATAAAAAGCAGAAATAAAACTATGTTATCAAAATTATTCACCTTAAAAGACTTTTTTGCCTTATAAATATGGTGCTCAACAGTACGGGTAGAAATTGATAATTTTTCTGCGATTTCCTTATTAGACAAGCCATCGATTTTACTTAAAATAAAAACTCTTTGTCGAATTTTAGGCATTTTACTAACAACTTCAAGCGCTTCACGTGTTGTTTCCTTCAGGCAAATTTCTCTTTCAATGTCCAACCCATCAAAAGATTTTTCATCCGAAATATTAGAAAGATCACACATTTTTTTTTGATCTCTTATCCGATTAAGTATTCTATTTTTGATGGACCTATAAAGATATGCTGAGAAAGACTTTTCAGGGTCAAAAGATTTTCTATTGTCCCAAACACCTATAAAAACTATTTGTACAACCTCTTCTGCCTCTTCTGCATTTAATAGAAAGGAAGAGGCAAAACCCAACATTCTGTCTATGTACCGATGGTACAACTCCTCAAATGCAAATTTGTCACCTTGTTTTAAAAGCAAGACTAAATCCGTTTCATTATGTTGAGATTTTTTCCTCACTCTTTTCTTCAAATGGAATTTTAATTGACTTAAATGATTGCGTTAAAATTAAAAAAATTATCCAATAAAGGATTCCTCATGCATTTCCTTTCCATAAACATCTCTATGTTTGAAACTGATTTTTGGCTTACCTGATTTCCTGTCTACCTGAATAGACAAAAAGCCTCCTATCAAATTAAGGTATTGATGCTCTGGCCGAACGTCACCTTTATCCCAACCCTGCACATGATAATCACTCACCGGGCCTGATCCAAATTCCATCAGTCCCGTTTCAGCATCTTTGGACACGTATTGCCAGTGCCTGTCTCCATTTACTACAAACATGTTTTTCTGGCTGGAAAGGTAGCGCCTTAACCATTCTCCTTCATGGCTAAAGTTACTATTGGAATGATTGTCTTTCTTTTTCTCTCTATCCGGACCAACTATGGGAGTAGCCGTAAAAAGAAGTTTGAAAGTAGCATCTGATTCAGCTACAGATTTGGTAAACCAATCTATTTGCTCCTTACCCCAAATACTCTTTTCAACACCATCTTCCATGTCATTGGCCGACCTGTACTCTCTGCCTTCCACCATCCAGAATTGTAGGTCTTTGCCCCATCGAACTGTACGATAAGGTTTGTCATCTATTGGTACATTTTCATACCAAAGCTTAACGCCATCTTGAAATGTTAAATCTCCATAAGGTCCTTTGCCAAGATAAGCATCGTCTTTTAATACATCATGGTCATCCTTGATCATATAAATAGGGACTTTCTTGAAAAAATCTCTCAAGGAAGGCCAGCCATTCATTGCGTGCCATTTGTGACGTGCTTTTTCAATATTTTTAGCCAATGGGCCTGGTTTGTCATAATAGATGTAATCACCTGTATGTACAAAAAAGTCGGGATTGAGTTTAGTCATGCTGTCATAGGTATGGAACCCTCTTTTCTTGTCATCAAAACTCCAGAAATACTGACAAGTGGAAGTAGTTAAAAGAACAGGAACTTTGTCATTCTTCCCTGGTGCGGTTGAAAAAGCCCCACTTTCATAATTCACTTTTCTGGATGCTGTACTTTTTGCTTCCAATTCAATTTGATAAGCATGTCCCGGCTTAAGTCCCTTCACTGGAATTTGGGCTGTAAAGTCATTCTCAGCGCTTGCCTTTTTCCAGTCAGAAGTAAAAACAACACGCCCTTGTTTATCTTTCACTATAGCCCTTACCAAACCCTCTGTTCCAGCTACAGCCCCATCCATTTTACTTACCTCCTGATTTTCATCAAAATCAATTGGATGTCTGAACACCTTTTCTATTCGTTCATGTCTAACAGGGTTTGGTTCGGCCTGAGCACAAAGCCTTGTCCAAAGCATCGATGTCTTGGTATCTACCTCTGCTATTTTAAATCCATTGGTAAAAAAGGGCCCTTCAGTATCCATCTTGATGGTAAAAGAATTGGCTTTTGAGGCAATCTTGGGTGCTACTGTAAACGTTAGAAGTCCAGTGAAAATCTTTTTAAAAAAATCTCTTCTGTTATTAAAGTTCATCTTGGTTTTTTTATTATTCTGGTATTGGAACTTGGTTTAACATGGATTATGGTATAGGCCTATATATCAAGTAATTCAAACACTTTATTTGAAAGGTTCTGAAATCGTTATGCATAATACGGGTTAATTTCTAAAAAAGGAAAATAGCCTCCCAAGTAAATCGGAAGGCTATTTAAATAATTGTTATTTAGTAACCAGGATTTTGCTTAAACTCCGCAGGATTACTTGCTCTATCTATCTGGGTCTGTGGTATGGGTCTCACCAGATGCATTTCCTTAATGTTAGGACTTGCATCAAGATTATATTGCCTAACTCTCTCAAGTAAAGTACCGGTCCTTTTAAGGTCGTACCAGCGATGCTTCTCTCCTACCAACTCCCTGGCCCTTTCTTCCAAAATAAAATCCAAGTCAATATCTGCCGCATTCACTTGCATTTGCGCCTCCTTTCCAGGAATTGCAGCACGTGACCTCAATACGTTCATATAATCAGCGGCCGCATTGGCATCTCCTTGACGCCAGGCAGCTTCACTAGCTATCAAGTACATTTCTGCCAGTCTCACTACAGGGAAATCCCGTCTCCCTGCTGTTTCATTTGTACTGGGACGTAAAGGGTCCAGAAATTTCAACAATGAAGGATAATTTCTACGCTGATTGGTACCAATTTCCTGATAAGCATTAACATCACCTATCCAATTCCCTTTGTAATCGATGATCCAATAAGGAGCAGCTTGTTTCACTTCATCGGCTACAGGTTCCATTACAATATGTATGGCAGTATCTCCGGGAATTACCTGGTGTCCATTAATTTCACCAGGGATGTTTGCATACCAAACGGTTTTAAAAGAACCATTCCAACGTGCATCAACTTCCCTATCATATAAGCTAAATAAAAAATTGGTTGGTAGAAAACGTTGAAAAGGCCTACCATTCTCCGTATCCCTAACCATAGCAGGGTTGAAAGTATAGTCAAATATAAAATACAAGTGTCCGGAATTACCCGGTCCATTCAATAACGGATCATCGGTAAATTGCACTGTCCAAATAAATTCCTTATTGGTGTCATTGTTGATATCCCAAAGGTCGGCATAAGGAGTAATCAGCTCAAAATCATAATTATTGATCACATTAGAGGCAAGTTCTTCTGCATCTTCCCAATTACCCAATGTCAATTGGACTCTGGCTAAAATGGCTTCTGCAGCCCCTTTGAAGGCTCGTCCAGGATCAGCAGCGCTTAAAGGCAAATTGGCAACCGCAAATTCCAAATCAGGAAGAATCCCACTGTTATAAATAGTAGTGGCAGGGGTCTTGTTTGCTTCTGTCTCTACTCCTTTGGTTTCTTCAAGTGAAAAGTGAACATCTCCCCACTGCTGAACCAAATGAAAATAGTAGAGGGCACGAAGGAACCTCGCCTCTGCCTCAACTTCTTTTCTACGTGTATCTGAAATTCCAATGACCTCAGGAATTTTACTAACCACAGTATTGCATTGGTTTACCCCTACATACAAGGAATTCCATATGTTGGTTACCGTAGAATTGGTTCCTAGAAAGTTAGAAGAATAATTGTTGATATCAGGGTTATTGGCAATCCCTCCAAAACCATTGGTGAAGATATCTGTACCTGTTACGGTAAGGAAAAAACCATTTTGCTGACCGTAAAAGCTTCTAAGCGTTGTATAAGACGCTTTGAGGCCATCCTCAATTCCTCTTTCTGTCACATAATAGCCATCAGATGTTGCCAAACTCACTGGATCTTCTGTTAATATTTCGCTACATCCATTTAATAAAAGGCCCAGAACGAAACAAATAATTATATTATAGAATTTCATGTTATCGACAGGTTAAAATTTCAAATTAATTCCAAAAATATAAGAGGCTGTAGTAAGGGGACTTCCACCTCCTACATTGCCATTTGATGTTTCCGGATCCACCGTAGAATAAGGAGAGAAGATAAAAGCGTTATTGACCGTAGAGTAAATTCTGGCAGATGTTAAACCTAACTTCTGAATCAGTTCTGCATTTATATTATATCCCAAGGCAATGTTTCTTATTTTAATATAAGAACCATCAAAATACCTAACAGCAGAGGCATACAATGGAGCCTCACCGGCATTTGGTCTAGGAATCGCATTTGTAGGATTATCAGCTGTCCAGTAATCCATTGTAATGGCATTGTACCTGCCTTGCCAATTGTTTCCTCCCAAATTATGATAGCCGCTATTCAGCATTTGACCCATTCTGGCATGCACGAGCACTGATAAATCGAAGCCCTTATAGCTAACTCTATTGGTTAATCCACCTGACCAGCTAGGTACTGTAGAGCCCAAAACCTTTCTGTCATCCGAATTAATATTCCCATCGGGTTGCTTATTTAATTCACCGTCTTCACCTCTTCCATTCACATCATTGATTCGGATATCACCTGGTTGTTGCCCATAATCCGCAGCTAAATCTGCCTCATCTAATTGCCAGATTCCCCCTTGCTCAAAATCGTAAAACACATTGATAGGCTCACCTATAAACCAGTTGTTTCCTACATCATCACTCTCTCCATCAAACAGCTCTGTAATTTGCTCTTTATTGGAAAAAACATTCATGTTAACATCCCATTTTAAGCCCGCAGGTCGGTTGATAATGTTGGCATTAACAGACAGCTCCCAACCGGAATTTCTAGTACTTCCTATATTTTGCAGAACGGAATTGTACCCAGAGGTAATTGGTAATAACCTGTTCAATAATAGATTGCTGGTATTGGTAATATAATACTCCAGACTACCGTTAATTCGGTCCTCAAACAAACCATAATCAAGACCTAAATTCATGGTTTTTGAAATCTCCCATTTCAAATCTGGATTTGGGATTAAGTTATTGGCATAACCAAAAGCAGCAGTAGACCCAAAAACATAGGTGGTTCTTTCCAGTCCACCGAGGGTCTGATAAGCAGAAATGGCAGTATTGCCCACTTCACCATATCCACCTCTAACCTTTAAAAAGGAAATTTTAGACCCCTGCATTAATTCTTCTTCAGATAAAATATAACCTGCAGAAAATGCGGGGAAAAAGGCCCACTTATTGCCTTCTGCTAACCTTGAAGATCCATCAGCTCTACCCGTAAGGGTAAACAGAAATTTGTCATCAAAGCGGTAATTAGCCCTTCCCATATAGGAGGTAAGTCCCCATTCACCTAGAGAGCTACCAATTCCAGTGATTGTAGAAGAACTTCCCAAGTCATAAAACAAGGATTTCTCAATAGGAATGTCTTGTCCTGAGAGTGAGGATGTTTCAAATCGACTTGACTGTACTGAAAATAAGCCAACCAAATTAAGGTCATGATTTCCAAAACTTTTGTCATAGGAAAGAATGTTTTCCTGAGTATAAGCAAAATCCATTTGGTTGTTTATAGACCCTTGGTTTATGTTTCCATCCAACATTCCACCATAAGTTCCTCTTCTGGATAAATTGAAATCAGGCCCGTAATTCACTCTAAGTTTTAAATTGTCATTGAATTGGTATTCAGCATAGAGATTGGCAAAGATCCTATGCCCTCTAGTCTCATCTATGTACTGATAAGGTTGATAGTTAAGCAAAGGATTGGCAAGCAGGCCTTCCCTAGGGTTTGGGAAAGCCAAGAAATTTCCCTCTTCATCATAAGGACCTACTAAGGGGGAATATCCCAAAGAATTTGAAAAGGGAGCGCTAGACATTTGATTTCTTTCACTTAAGCTAACCGTAGCACTAAGCCCCATTTTAAGCTTATCCGTTAATTTAGACTCAAGGTTAACTCGTATTGCTGTTCTTTCGAAATCAGTACCCGGTATATAACCGTCTTCTTTGAAAAAAGAACCCGATACATAATAATTTACTTTATCGGTTCCACCACTAACGGAGACTTGGTGGTCTTGTTGACTGCCCGTCTGTATGGCTAAATCCAACCAATTTGTAAATCTACCCGCTTGTAGGTTTTCTATTTCTAGAGGTGCAAGAAAATTACTGTCGAATGATGAATCATCTCCATCATGCCCTCTGGCAATTCTGGAATAGGCCGCAAATGCATTCCCATCCATAAGATTGAGGTTTTCTATGGGTTGTTTTACCCCATAATAGCCATCGTAGCTAATAACTGCCTTCCCTGTTTTTCCTCTTTTGGTCGTAATCAAAACCACGCCATTGGCCCCTCTGGAACCATAGATAGCTACAGAACTTGCATCCTTTAAAACCTCCATTGATTCAATATCATTGGGGTTAAAATCATTGATATTTGCATTGGTAGGAATGCCATCAATTACATAGAGCGGTTCATTACTTGCATTAATGGATCGATTGCCTCGAATTCTAATTTGAACAGGTGATCCTGGAGAGCCATTTGCCCTAACAATATCAACACCGGCTAACCTGCCTTGGGATTGTTCCAAAAAATTGCCGGCGGGAGTTTCTTTTAGATCTTCACTAGTAACAGAAGAGATGGCTCCTGTCAGGTCACTTTTACGCTGGGTACCATAACCCACAACAACAACCTCTTCTAAAGCCGAGGTATCTTCCTGCAAAGAAATATTGATAGTGGTTTGATTGCCGACAGTTACTTCAGCCGACTGAAAGCCAATAAATGAAACCCTAATGACTTGTCCTACGGTAGCATCAATATTGAATTTCCCATCTATGTCGGTAACCGTTCCCCTAGTAGTTCCTACAACTATAACTGTAGCACCAGGGATAGGAGAATTATTTTGATCTACGACCGTTCCAATAAGTGGAATCGGGAGTGCATTATTGGAATTAATTGTTTCCAATTCTGAAGGTTGGATGGCAGTTGATTTACCTGTATAAGCACTTGCTTGCCTATTATTGCATAGTGCCAAAACAGAAAACACCAACAGCCAAACCAGCTGATAGTTAGTAAACTTTTTTTTCATGGGGTTATAATTTGGGTTATTGTAATAATTCTTAGGGTGGTACTATTAAATAATGGGCATTTTCTAAAATGGATAATACCAGAAGCCTAAATGTAACATTCAGCTTTAGAATCCAAAACTTAGTTGGCCACCCTAATATTTTAGCATCACAATATATAAAAATAACCATAATTCTTATTTCTCAAAGAATACAAATGGTTAGAAAAATTGATAAAAAGAGATTCAGTTTTTAATCGAGTAGAAAAGTATCCTCAATTAAAAACTTATTATTAGTTTTTAGTAATCTAAGCCAAATTATTAAAGGTATTAAAAGAAAACCTATCCGGCATTATTATTTAAATCGCATGATCACTTATTCCTCTTAGGCTTACTCATGGTGTTAATTCACTTTTTCTAATTTTTTTCTCGAAAATAGAATGTCCATCTTCACTTACAAGCCGGAAAACTACAGCCGGGTCCTTTTTAGAAGGCAGGTAAGTAAATTCTCCAAAAGCAAATTCCCCGTCGATGCCATACAATTGGGTGTCCCAGGAAGGGTCATTGGCGGGAGGCCCTACCCTTGCACCCAAACTAGCAGCTTCAAACTCATAAAATCCAAAATTAGATTTCCTTGGTATGGTAAATCCTCTGGCCCCGTGTCTGTCTCCCGAAATAAGCAAGACACCACTGATATTATTTTCTTCGATAAAATTAAATAGCTCTTCCCTGCCTTCCGGGTCGTTAACACCCCATGAATCTTTTCCATTGGATACATAATCGCTCCACATTGATCCACAAGAAAGAATTATAAATGGTCCTTTGCAATCCAGTAATTGTTCCTTTAACCAATTCATTTGACTTTCCCCTAAAAAAGATCCTTTTTCTCCGGTCCTAAAATACCGATTGTCTGTCATAAGGATATCAAAAGGACCTATTCTATCTCTTGTAAAAATCCCCTCCTGATTGGCTTCATCCCCATAGGAATGATTGACCCATGAATGCTTGAATACTTCTCTAACACCATTACGACCCTTTTCTGAGTATCCTTCAGGTATCCCGGCTTTGTCATTATCAAAATAGTCATGATCATCCCAAGAAGCATAAACAGGAGTTTGTGCAGCAAAGTTTTGCCAGGCAGGTAAAAAATCTCTTAACAAGTAATCAGCCCTATGCATGCCCAAATGATCATTTCTATCTTGAACAGCAATATCACCTAAAAACAGCATCGCTTGATTTCCTCTCTCTTGAATTTGCTCCAGCAAAGTATGGTTTCCTAATCCCCAACGGTGAGGACAGGAACCAAATGCTATTTTTACCTCTTCATATTGGTTGTCTTCTGGCAAGGTTTTGATGATTTGTTCAACGCTTGGCGAAAGGGTTATACCGTTTACAATGATCTTATAAGGATAGCTTGTAGAAGGTTTTAAATCATCAATTTTTACAACTGCTGATAACTCGGTTTTTCCATCAGTAAATACTGGTCCATAGATTTTCCCTTCTCCAGTTTTCTCAATCCACACTTCTACTTTTGCAGGTTCTAAAGTCCTTAGCCAGACTGAAGCACCATTGGATTTAATTTGTCCAAGCATGGGGCCGGCAAGAATTCCGCGGTTTTGCTGAATAAGCAAGTCTTTAAATGAAGAATTTTTTATTAAATCAGCATAAGATGCATTTTTATCGGCTGATAGAATTTTATATGCCGATTCGTAAAGGTTTATTTCACCATCAGGTGTTGTGCCCCAGTATTTCAAAATCTCCCGGCTATCTGTGCTCTTGTTCATTGGGTGACCTTGTTCACCAAAATTTTGAGCACTGACCTGGAAAGTCATGCTAAACAACAACCCCATCAAAATACAATGGATAGTTATTCGTGGTTGATTTTTTTTCCGATATTTATTGGATAAATCTTTTTTTAATTTCATACTTTGTCTAATATTTTTGAAATTTCTATGCTCATCTCCTTTTCTAAAAGAGGATGACGATATTTCTTAAATCAAAACATCAACTATCAAATTCTACTTTATTCACTATTCTTCCTTCTACATCATAATGCCTGAAGTCAATTTTGGGAACAGAGCCATTTCGGAATACTTTTATTCCCAAAAACCCGCCCTTTACCCTCAAAAATTGATGTTCTGGTCGTTTATCATCTTGAGACCAGCCTCCGGATTGGGAATCTGATACGGGACCTGCACCAAACTCTCTCAAACCTGTTGCTTCATCTATAGAATAATACTGCCAATGCCTGTCTCCATTGACTACAAAAACCCCCTTTTTATCGGACAAAAATCCTCTTATCCAATTTCCTTCTTTTTCAAACAATTGATTGGCATGGTTGTCTCGTTTTTTCTCTCTATCCGGACCAACTACGGGGGTGGGAGAAAACAAGATTTTAAAAGTGGCATCTGATTTTTCAAAGGTTTCTATGAACCAATTCTTTTGCTCTTCACCCCAAATCGTTCTGGGCTGGCCTGCGGATATGTCTTTAGGACTTCGGTATTCCCTCCCCTCCACAAGCCAAATCTGTAAATCTTTTCCCCATCTAAAAGTCCTGTAAGGTTTGTCTTTTAAGGGAACATTTTCTCGCCAAATCTTTAAGCCATTTTCCAAAGTTAACTCACCCAAGGGACTGGAATCCGGATATACATCATCCTTAAGCAAATCATGATCATCCTTAAGCATATAAATTGGCACTTGTTGATAGAATTCCTTAATAGAAGCCCAACCATCCATAGCATGCCACTTGTGTCTGGCCTTTTCTATATCTGTGGCCAATGGCCCAATCCTGTCATAATACACATAATCTCCTGTATGTACGAAAAAATCGGGCTTTAATTTTGCCATTGCATCATAAGTTTTGAAACCCCGCTTGGCATCATCATAATTCCAGAAGTATTGGCAGGTGGAAGTGGTTAAGTTTACCGACTTAATCTCCGTTGGGTCAGAAGCAGTATTAAAACTACCTGACACAGATGAATGAACCTGTCCATCCGCTGGCATGGCCTCCAATTCAAAGGAATAATGTTCACCTGATTTTAGATTTGTCAAAGGTATTTGGGCAGTAAAATCATTGATCGATTCAGTTTTATACCAATCTGTTTCTACAGTTTTCCCCTTTGCCTTGTATTTAATTCTAACTTTTCCTTTAGCCCCAACAATGGCACCATCCATATTTTTCACCGGCTGATTTTCATCAAAATCTACCGGGTAATAATTGTTGGCTTTAGGCTTTGTTTTGGCCTTTTTATGAATAATCGGTTTAGGCTTTTTACTATGACTAAGCCTGGTCCATACGACTGCCTCAGTTGTAGATACTTCGGTTACTTTAAAGCCATTCGGGAAATACAACTTTCCGGTGTTCTTAGGCAAGCCAAAGAGATTTTTCATGGCCAACAAGGGTTTCACCCTCCCCACAAAAAATGAAATTAAAAAGAAACTAAACTTTCCTAAAAAGGATCTTCTTTTGGACACTTTCACTTCCATTTTTATCTAATTATATGTTACAACATCAGCATTTTATTGCAATTCAAAATCAGCCCTTAACTACTGTTATCAACCTTACTATTGGGTAGGCAGGTTCACCATCGACTACCTAAACTAGACTCTCCAATCAGTTTGAATTTCTTGCTGTTACTAAATTCTCTGAGAAAGCTCGGAAAATTCTATTACATAATCCAACTTTAGTTGTATGACTGCAAATGGTATAGCCGGTATTATTCCTTGATTCGAGAATAATACCGGCTTATTAATGAATACTGCTATTTCAATCTCGATAAATTTGATCAATAGCCGGGATTTTGCCCTAAATCTGCTTCAATATTCTTTTCAATTTCGTTGAAAGGTATAGGCCATAAATTGTTGTGAGCTTGATACAGTTCTCCGACCCATGGATTCTTGGCTTTGGTCCATTCCACCAATTTCCCTAATCTAGTAAGGGTTAACAAACGAAAGGATTCATAATGCAATTCACGCAAGCGCTCATCCAATAAATAATCAATGTCTAAATCTGCCGAGTTGATGACCGGGGCCTGAGCCCTATTCCTTACCGTATTTACATCTGCAGCAGCATTTTCCTTATCCCCCATTCCGAGGTAAGCTTCTGCCCTTAATAAATAAGTTTCTGCCAAGCGTATAGCGTATCTATCTCTAAATGTTCGCTGGGCTGAATTGGTAAGTGAGCCTGGAACAGTCTGATCATTATGGTACAATTCCGTTGGGTGTTGGCCGACGACGGAAGCTTTTGCAAATACAGGAAAGAAATTCCGAGTTGTATCATTTACTGAACTTAAGGCAATGGGTACATTGTCTTTGAAAACCCATTTCCCGTTGTGATCCGAACTTGGGTTATTGACTATAAAATCCCTTACGATATTGTACTCAGAATTCCTCATGTCTTGTTCATAACCACTTTTCCTCCAAATATTGTCATACAAATACCGAGTAGGGCTCATAAATCCTGATCCTCTGCCATAATAATTGGTATTTGGATAAGGGATCAATGGGTGAACTGACCCATCATTATTGGCAATTTTTGCTTGCCAAAGCCTTGGAATAACAGTCCTTTCCAATTGAAAACCATCATTCCCCCCGGGAACATTAAATTCGTACTGCAATACCCATATGGCCTCCGTATTTCCGGACATTCTGTTTTGGTTTCCTTGTCTGAATAAGTCCCAATAAACATCACCTCCAAATGTAGGATGGTCCACCATTGAGCCAAACCTTTCGGTCATTAATGCAGTCTGAGGATGATCAATAACCTGGGAAGCCGCGTTTACCGCCTCCTGCCATTTACCTAAAGAAATATAAACCTCAGATAATAAATGGTAAGCTGCCAGTTTATTGATTCTGGAATTGTCTACATCGTCCACATCAGGCAGTTCCTGGGCCGCCAACAATAAATCAGCTGCACTTTGCTGGTATACTTCTTCTCTGCTGGAGCGAACAAAATCTCTCCTAGGGGAAGTTACTTCTTCCAATACTATGGGGACATCTCCATAAAGGTTGGCTAACATCTTGTACATAAAGCCTCTAAAAAAAGCGGCTTCAGCCTGCACACGTTTATTTTGTTCAGCTGTCAATTGACTTTGTGGGCCTTCAGATCTACCTATGATCACATTGACATCATAGATGATGCGATAGGCAGGTCTCCACATGGCTTCATAAACAAGACTTGTATTGGTAGGTAAAAGCAATGAACCTCCCCAATCAGGTCTCGTTCCAAAATTCTTGTGCGCATAAACCATGTCCGTTCCATCCCATGAAATGGCCGGAAAACTGTTTTGGTTATCGCTTGTATAAAATTCGTTTCTTACCTGAGCGTATAGGTTTAACACAGCAGCATCAAAATCATTGACAGTCACATAAGCAATTTCAGGAGAAAGAAAATCCTTAGGAATCTCTTCCAAAAAACTATCCTCATTACAGCCGAGAATAAGAAAGCATGCGATTAATATCAGGAATTTATTTTTTATCGTTTTCATGTATTTATAGTTTAACGGCCAAAAAATCATTAAAAACCAAGATTTAATCCGACAGAGTATCCCTTGAGTACAGGTCTTCCGGTACGGTTAATATTTTGGCCGGTTTCAGGATCCCATCCGGGCCATTTGGTAAGAGTGTACAAGTTTTTGCCACTCACAAATACCTTAAGGTTTTGAATTTTTAACTTGGTCAACAATTCCCTTGGGAAATTATAAGCTAAGGAAACATCCTGAAGTCTAACAAAACTCCTTGGAATATACCTTGTGCCTGCTATTCCACTGGAAATATTAATATTTGGGCGTTCATAAATTGCATCGGTATTCTCCGGTGTCCAATAATCCAAGCCCAATGGAAAATCATTATTAAAGTGATTTTCTTGGTTAATGATTTGCCAACTATTGATATTGTCCATCCCTAAATACCTTGAATTGCCACCTTGAATAGAATTAATAAACAATCTAAAGGTCCAATTTTTATAAGTTAGGGTATTGTTGATACTAAAACGGTAAGAAGGCTCTTCATAGCCAATGATGCTACGATCTGCCGGATCAATCTCTCCATCTCCATTGATGTCCACTACTTTGTAGGCCCCCAAGTCCGAATAGACTGGAATTTCATCATTAATTTGCCATAAACCATTGATGGAATAATCGAAAATAGCATCCAAGGGATACCCGATAAACAAACCTTCGGAAACCAAATCATCCTCTACCCCATCTCCATCAAGATCAAAACCTAACAATTCTCTAAGTTCGTTCCTATTTCTTGAAAACATAAAAGTACTTTCCCAGGTCAAATCATTTTTCCTAATATTGGCAGTGGTAATGGCTATATCCAGTCCTTGATTATGAATTCGGCCAAGGTTATCCGGAAAAGTTTCAAATCTACTGATTCCCGGAATGTCTACTTGGTACAATAAGTCGGTGGTCTCGTTGTTGTAATAATCGATAGATCCACTGATCCTATTTCCAAGAATTGCAAAATCAACCCCTAGGTTAATCCCCGTAGTGGTTTCCCATTTAAGGTTAGGGCTAGCCAATTTATTTATTGCTTGGGTATAAAGTGGAGTTCCATCTGCGGTTATATAATTAAACCCACCTGCCACTGTGGCTAATGTTTGGTACCTACCTACCGTTCTGTTACCATTAGAACCATAGGAAATTCTTAGCTTAAGATTGTTTAGCCAATCTGTATTGTCTGCAATAAATCTTTCTTCACTGGCAGCCCAAGCTAAAGATAGGGAGGGGAAAATGCCAAATTTATTGGTAGCTCCAAAGCCGGAAAAGCCATCCCTCCTAATGGTCCCTGTAAACAAATACCTGTGATCATATCCATAAAATAATCTTGCCATTTGATAAAGGCTGGACTCATCCCAGGCCCCTGAACTGGTTCGCTGTTGGTCTGCACTTCCTGATTGGAGGCTATTGTACCCTAGGGCTGTATTGGCATAGATAAATGAGCTGGCTTGGGTGTATTCAGATTCACGGCTTTCAGAGCCGTAAAGCAAGGTTAGAAATACATTGTGAACATCCTTAAAGGTTTTATTATACGTTAGAATATGGTCACTAGACCAATTGTAATTCAATTGATACATCTTTTGACCTCCACCTTGAAAATTACTTGCATATTCTCTAAAGTAGTATTCTTGATTGGTTGTATAATTGTTAAGATAATTAACCTTATAACTTAGGCCTTCCAAAAAGGGAAAGTCAATCTGAGCATAAAAGTTTCCAAAGAAATTAAGCCTTTTATCTACAAGATCTGCTTCCAATTGCACCATAGGATTTATGGTGTTTCCCCCGGTAATTTGAATGTACTCTCCATTTTCATCCCTTACCGTCGCAAAGGGAGATAGATACCTGTTCCCTAAGCTTGGTGTAGGCCCCAAATAATTGCTCCTGGTAAAGGCGGATTGTAGCCCAAAGGTTAGCCAGTCAGTTACATTGGTTTCCAAGTTAACCCTTGCATTGATCCTATTGTAACCTTCGTTCACCATATGACCTTTTTGATCTGTATGACCCAGTGATATGTAATAATTGGATCTTTCGGTAGCATTTGCCAAGGACAAGTTATGATTTTGAATATAGGGATTGTCATTGGTCATCAAATCATACCAATTGTCTGATCGACCTTGATTATAAGCCAATATTTCATCACTCGTTTTAAAATTGGAGGAAGGTTCCCAGTTAGGGTTGGGCTCCAAATATCCTGATGGTTCCGTACGGCTATTGTACAAATCAGATTCCTCAGTTTTCTTTAAATAATCGGCTGCCGTACCTGTTTTAAATTCATTAATCGGCTTTTGAAAGGTAAAGCTATTGGAATAGTTAATGGTGGGCTTACCTAAATCCACCCCTTTCTTAGTGGTAAGAATAATGACACCATTAGAAGCTTGGGAACCATAGATGGCGGCTGCACTTGCATCTTTGAGTACATCAATCGATTTGATATCATTCGGATTTAAATCATTGATATTGCCCCTATATATGACCCCGTCTATAACAATCAAAGGGCTTTGTTCACCTGAAAGTGAGGTTCGTCCACGAATCTGAATATCAGGTTCACCTCCGGCTTGGTTCACTTGTCCCACATTTAAACCGGCAACTGAACCTTGCAGCGATTGCATAATAGATACATTTGGAGATTCCTTAAAAGCCTCAATGTCAGCTCTTACCACAGCCCCGGTTAGGTCAGATTTTTTCTGCACACCGTAGCCTACAACAACAACCTCTTCAAGTGAGGCCATATCTTCTTGTAAAATGACATTGATTACTGTTTGATTAGCAATAATTACTTCCTCGGACTCGAAGCCAATGAAAGAAATTTTAATCACCTGTCCGGAACCGGCTTCAATACTAAATTTACCATCAATATCAGTAACAGTTCCGATGCTTGTTCCTACCACAATTACTGTAGCACCGGGAATAGGAACATTATTTTGATCGACTACCGTCCCACTGATAGAAGCAGGAAGATCGGTTTTGGAGTTGGCATGATCAATTTCTGATGTTGAATTGAAGATCGTTGTCCCTGCGTGAGTTCTTATTTGCACTTGAAAACAAAATAAGAATACAGCAAACACAGACAGCCATACCAACCGGGAGGTTGTAGACTTTTTTCTCATGGGTTTATTGTTTTGGGTTATTGAATAATTGATAAATGCCCTGCAATAATAACTACAAGATATTTGGGATTGGCTGCATACAATTTTATTAAAATTGAATATAACCTTTAAATTTACAGGTCAACAATATATAAAATAAAAGATAATTTTTTGATTATTTCATATACAAAAGATATTACTAAACATTTAATCATGATTTTATATTCATCTAATAAGCCATTGACACCTTTTATGAAACTACCTAGTTAATCAAATAAAAAATCATTAATTTTTCGCTCCTAGTAACTGTTACAGGTTACTGCCTTGGAACCTATTAGGTAAAAAGATTAGCGAATTAGTTTGCCTATAAAGAGTGATGATTTAAATACTAACCTACCTAACTAAACGATCTGAATCCATTCTAGAAGCTTCAACCCGGATATGTAATAGGATTTCCCGTAATTACGGGAAGTGTTGCAATCGCAAGAAAATCAGGCTGTTTGGAGA
>TARA_R110002124_G_scaffold56872_1_pt1 | contig 59661 bp, 41 predicted proteins | sample TARA_R110002124 | Tara Oceans TARA_R110002124 (sample SAMEA4397445) | marine metagenome | biome: Polar Biome; feature: [SRF] surface water layer (ENVO:00010504); material: water (ENVO:00002006), including particulate matter (ENVO:01000060) such as... | depth 5 m
TTTTCGTATTCACTTGGGTTGACATCAAGGAAGCGTCCATATATGCCCTGTTAATTCATTTCTGTTAATTCACGCCGCTATTAAATTGTCTCTAGATTGAAAAAATTTCAATCTAGAGACGTCTACAGGTCCTAACTTTAGCTAAATTAATGAAATAGCTTTGTCTAATCTCTGGTCTCTTATTTTATAGCGTATTAACCAATCACATGTGAGATTTTTATGAAAAAAATGCTAGCCTTAGTTTTATCATCCAGTGTTCTTTTGCATGCCTCATTTACGCACGCAGCTGAATCTAAAAAAGCCATATTAGCAGGCGGTTGTTTTTGGTGCATGGAGAGCGATTTTGAAAAGCTCGAAGGCGTAAAAGATGTCGTGTCGGGCTTTACCGGCGGTAAACTTAAAAACCCCACCTATAATGGTAACCATAAAGGCCACTATGAAGCCGTAGAAATCACCTATGACCCTGATGTTATAAGTTACAAAGGTATACTAGATCATTACTGGGTTAATATTGATCCCTTTGATGCAAGAGGCCAATTTTGTGATAAGGGCCCAAGCTATTTAAGCGCCATATTTGTAGCTAACGAGCAAGAACGCAAAATAGCAGAGCAAACAAAACAAGCTGTTATTGACGAATTTTCTGATCAAACAGTGATAACACCTATATTAAATACCAGTACCTTTTATCCAATTAAAGGCAAAGAAAGCTACCATCAGGATTATTATAAAAAGAACCCTATACGTTACAACACTTATCGTTGGAGTTGTGGTCGCGATAGCCGCCTACAAGATATTTGGGGCGATAGAGCAACTCACTAGAGAGTCAATAATTAAAATATTGATGGGGTCAGTGCTAGCCCATCAATTTAATCGCAAAGAAAAAAAACAAAGGACCCCCTCTTCAATACTTATTCTAATAAAGGATAGGTATGAATAAGTTTCCCAACATGGCAAAAAAAACCTCAGTTAGGCCAAGTAGCAGTGCTTTTTCTGTTTTTTATATATAATGTGTAACTTCGCCCAGCCTTTCATCATTTATCATAGGAAACTGTTACGAGTGTATACGTGCAATCAGCAAGTTCAAAGTGAATAGCTGGTCAAACCTGTTGAATTTACGGCAATAAAAAGCTAGCGTAAAGGTCAGATAATTACCCATGTGCTTTTTATGCTCAAATTACATTGTTTACCTGGTTATATTCAGAACATTTATTTAGCTGAATATAGCGATAAGCTTTTATTACTTGATGGTTGTTGCCGAGCTGATATTTCGGTGTTAGAAGATTTTGTTCATGATGAACTTAAACGTCCCATGGCAGATATTAAATTAATAACCGTGACCCATATGCATCCTGATCATGCCGGTGCTGCACAAACTTTGCGTAAAAAGTATGGTTGTAAAATTGCTGCGGCTAATGTCGCAGGACAATGGTATAGTGGGATTGACGGCAAACTGATGCACTTAGCCGATATGTTATTAACGTTATGGGTGGCGGGTCGTCAGAAAAAAACTAAAAAAATTATTTACTATTCAAGCACATTAACGCCTGATTATTATCTTAGTGATCAGCAACATTTACCTGGTTTTGAAGACTGGCAGGCGCATTTTACGCAAGGCCATACCGATAGAGATATATCGTTACATCATAAGGATACCGAACAAATTTATGTTGCAGACTTAATGGTAAAAGTGCGTGGTGCGTTTATTCCGCCCTACCCCGTATTTTACCCTAGTCGCTATCTTGAATCGTTAAGAAAAGTGAAGGCACTGAATGTGGAATCGATACTTTTAGCACATGGCGAAAAAGTTGAGTTAACTGAACAGCAATGGCAACAGCTGATAACGCTGGCGCCAACTAAACCTGTTACACATTGGCGTTCAGTAAAAACAAAACTCAAACGGGTGCTATTGAATCGCTAAGCTTATGTAGTTAGCAATGAATAGTTAACGTTTGATTTTTAGCTTTGGTAAACCCAAGCTAAAAATGATTTTGAATCATTTACACTGGTAAATGAAATTAATTTGGTGCCGTTTCTATCGGTTACTGAAACATTGTTTTTGTTAACAGAAATTGATCGAACTGGCGATGCGATCGAATAGATCGTACCTTGGTATGTATATGACATAATAAACTCTTTTAATGTGCGTAAAAACGCATGAACAAAAGCTATATTATTGTGTAGTGGAACTTTTTTATTTGAAAAATAACAACTTTTTACGAGATAACGCTCGAAAAATCAGACAATAATCTAAGCTTAATAAATTAAGTGATGACTAACTGTGAAAGGGAAAGGCAAACACGATTTTATAAATAATCGGCTAAATAAACTAGATGGGAATAATTAACGTCGCCACTATAGGGTTAATTTCATAGGAAGTAAACACTTAAATAGCAATTTAAGTGTTTATATTAATTTAGTTGAGTAAAACTTTTCCTGACAAGCACTCAAATTATGCTGTATTTTCATTATAATAACTTGCTGAGCGGTAACTAAGTTAGCGTTTTTAACCAAGCAATTGCATCGGTTTCATTATCAAATGTCTCACTTTTTTGTTCACCCCTAGAAGGGCTGTACATATTGATAATATCCAAGGTGATCATAGAGTTAATGACCATTGCTTTAGCAAGTAGATTCTGACTGTTTAGCCATTTATTATAATCTTCAAGCTCTTTATATGCTTCTGGAGTTCCACCCATCAACTCCAATAGATTGATTAAAATGGAAAAGTTTTGCCCATCAAGTTGAGTAATAATTTGTTTTATACCGTCGGTATATTCCTGGGCACCATACTCATTAAAAGCACCTTTAAGTTTTGCAATGATAATATTTTCATTCTGCAGGAAGATAGATACTTCCCCATGCGCGATTACCATATCTACTTCTCGTCTGACATCGGTATTTAAATTTAACCTTAGCATATTCCAAATTATTAACATAAAAATTTGATAGCGATAATTTACAGATTAAGCTCTAGGCTTAAATCAAACTATATCGAATAGTTGACGTATTGTTACTGAAAAAACGATATTAGTTACCACCAACGCATAAAGTTCAGGTATCGCGTGCCAAGCGAAGGTTAACATCCCTATAATACTATTACGTATTCTTCCCATTTTTGCTTAAGCTAGCTTCCCTCTTCCTCTTTTTACAGACAATTTTTAATTAGCATTAGCACTAAAGTGTTAATACTTTCTATTTAATACTTATTGTCGATTGTGAAACTTTACTTTATTAGCGATATTAACTACATAGGTCAAAAAACTATCTATAGATACCGATCAAAATAAAGGCGGATATGATTAATTCAGTCGCCTAGCTAAACTTAAAGCTAGCGTTGTTAACCACCATTTGGCTAGCTTGACTTTGCCTTTATTCTACGGCCTTGTGTAAACCATAGCTCTCACTGTCGGGGGTTGCTCATAAAGTGGCAAAATAATTATTATTCATCTTCTTATCAAGTAAATTTTGGAGTATTACTTATTAATATTTTCTCTAATTTTAGTATTAAGTTCCGATTAATCGCTATGTCGACTATTTTAGTCAGTATTGTGCTCATAGCTAAAGGAGCTTATGATTATAAAATGGTAAAGTCGTCCATATTAGCTGAAGCCAATAAAAGCATTTTTTTAGTGTCCGAAAGATTAAAACTGAACTTACCGGCTGCGATATGGATGGACTTATCAGAACAAATAATCAAAATAGGATCTTCTGAATTACAAAGCCCTTATGTTTACGGTATTGAAATTAAAACACTCGATGGTGAAGTTAAATATGCCAAACATACTCAAGGAATAAAGGGCGCAGAGATAAAGCACCCGCTGGTTTATAATGAATACGAAGAAGAAAGTATTGTCGGTGACATTGTCATTAGCATTGACCAACAAGAAATTAATACCAAAATGCAGGCAGCGTTAATACAAATAATTATCGGTGTAGTATTAGTAGACGTTTTACTTGTACTTATCTTGTTCATACTTACCCGTGTCATTGTCACAAATCCATTAAACAAAGTTATTCTCGCAGTAACCGATATTGCCCATGGAGATGGCGATTTAACAAAAAGGTTAGCCATACATACTCATGATGAGATGGGCACGTTAGCGGATCAAATTAATCATTTTTTTGATAAAACACAGGCCATGATTAAAACCATTATCGCGACAACAGAAGTCATAAGTGATACTTCAAGTGCGGTAAAGTCAGACGTTAGTAAAGCTAATGCCTTGTTTGAACAGCAATATATTGAAATAGACATGCTGGCAACTGCGATTACTGAAATGGCAGCCAGTACCAAAGACATCTCTTTAACCTCTCAACAATCATCACAATCATCATTTGAGGCAAAAGAGCAGGCTAATGAAGTTGGCCTGGTAGTCAACAAATCGATGTCATCGGTTAATGAGCTTTCTTCTGATTTAGAAAATGCCAGTCAAGTGATCAGTGTGCTAGCTATAACCGTTGATAAAATGGTCAGTGTTATTGATGTTATTAAAGCTATCGCAGAGCAAACAAACTTATTAGCGTTGAATGCTGCTATTGAGGCGGCACGAGCTGGCGAGCAAGGGCGTGGCTTTGCGGTGGTTGCCGATGAAGTTAGAGCACTAGCAAGTCGAACTCAGCAAAGCACTGAAGAAATCAGCCAAATGATCGCTGAATTACAACAAGGCACTATATCGGCAGTACAAGTTGTACAAAACAGTAAAGGTAAAGGCGAAGAAACTACCGCAATGATGCTGCATTCAGTTGAATTTATTGCAAAGATCATTTCCGCAAGTGATGATATTAATAATACATCTTTACAGATTTCTACAAGCGTACAAGAGCAAAGCAATGTTACTGCTTCTTTAGACGTTAATATCAATGGTATTGTTAGTAATGGTCAAGAAAGCAATCAGCTGATAAATCAAATCAAAGTTAAAGCGAGTCAGTTAGATGACCATGTTAATAATCTACAAATGTTAACGAACCAATTTGAAGTGTAAATGCAATTAATTTAAGAAGCAGTGATATGTTTTTTAAAAATATCACTGCTTCTAATAAAGATTCCCCTTTAAACGCAATAAGAATAACTATTGCTTGCACGTTAAGGGTTAGATTAATTTTTTATGCAGAAAATAAGTTCAGCGATGCTATTTTTTATCCGCTCATGAAAAGGCTATACCCGTGAGGCATCAAAATGCAGTTTCATGGGTATATACTGTGAACTAACTCACCAAATACAACCTAGCGCACTATTTAGCATGATAACGATAACAGTCTGCTAATTCACTGACACCAAGACCGCTTTGTTTTTTAACTTCTATTTGTACATCAATACGTTTTTTCAAGGCATCAACATGACTGATCACGCCAATCATTTTGCCGCTAGCATTTAAGGAATCCAGCGCTGATAAGGCGGTTTCTAGGGTGTCGTTATCTAAAGTACCAAAACCTTCATCCAAAAATAGTGAATCGATACTGGTTTTCGCACTGACCAAATCAGATAACGCTAGAGCTAATGCTAAACTGACTAAAAAGCTTTCACCGCCTGATAAAGTTTTAGTATCTCGCACACTATCGGCTTGCCAAGTATCAAGTACTTCTAAGGCTAAATTATCTGACTGTTGACACTGTAATTGATAGCGGCCATGTAAACGATTAAGTTGTTGGTTAGCCAGATAGACTAAATGTGACAACGTTAAGCCTTGGGCGAAGCGTCTAAACTTAGCTCCATCTTTAGCGCCAATTAAGCCATTAAGATGCGAAAGATCGTCTAGTTCGGCTTGTTGTTTAACAATTTCAGCTAGCACATTTCTCTGCTCTTCACGTTGCTGTTGATCTTGGCTTACTTGCTGACTTAACTGTCCTTGACGAACCTGTAACTGTTTTAATATTTGTGTGCAAATCGCGGCTTTATTATCAAAAGCGGTAATATCTAGCTGATTATCTATCTCCACACGCTGTGTGAACAATAAATCTTTCAGTATTTCATCATTACTCTCGACGGCATTGCTTTCGTTACTTTGCAGTGCATCAACCAATTGATTGCTTTGTTCTTGTAACTGCGCTTTATCTTGCCCAAGTTGTAATAATTGTTGCTGCGATTGCTGCAATTGCGCCTTGGCTTGTTGCACTTGCTGTTCAATTGTTTGTTGTATTTCTTTTAAAGCTTTACGTTGCTCTAAGGTTAATAACGCAGCTTTAAAGTCAGCTTCGGTTGCGAACTCACTGTCAGCGAGCTGCGTTTGCCAAATTTGATTAGCGGACTGTTGTTGTGGCGTTAAACGATTGTTCGCCTCAACATTGCCATGTAGTTTACCCGCGACATTTTGTTGTAAGCTTTTTTGCTCGTTAAGTACATTTTGATGCCCAATCAATGTTTGTTCTTGCGCTTGTTGCTGTTGCTTTAATTGTTGACGCACTTGCTGAACATCTTGTTCGGCAAATAAGCTATGGCGTTTAACTTTTTCTTCATTAAGTTGCTGCTCTAACGCGCTCAACTCTGTTTTCAAGTTTTGTTCAGAGGCGTTTAACTGCTCAACTTTGTTATCGATTATTGCCCGTTGTTGCTGCAATTGCTGTAGTTGTTCATTATCAATGCTGACCGCACTTAATGCCGTTTGATAAGCACTACTTTGCTGCTCAAGCTCATTTATCCATGTTTGCTGCAATTCTACTAAAGCATTAAATTGTTCTTGTGCAGCATCAGTTTGTATTGCATCTACATCGGTTTGATTAAAAACAGTAAAACAATCAGGCAGAGTCAGAAGACTCGCTTGCACCAAGGTGCTTAACTTTTGCCATGCTTGCGATATTTGCGTTAATTTAAGTGTCAGGCTGTGCTTGTTTTGCTCAGCTTGTTGTTGAAACTGCTTAAGTTGAAGCGTTTGATTTTGGCGCTGATTAGACAAGGTTAACAGCTGTTTTTCTTGCCCAGTCAGTAATGTTACTTGCTGTTGTTGAGCCTGCTTTAATTGCTGTAGTTGGCTATTGGCATTATTGAGTTGTTCAAAATGTTGTTGACGAGCCTGTATATGCGCTTCTATTTGCGCAAATTCAGATAGCTCAACATCAAGTGCTAATAACGTGCGTTGTGCAAGCCATTGCTGCGCTAAATATTGTTGTTCTTGTTGTTTTACGGCTTGGTTTTCGCCAACAAAATTAAGCTTTTCTTTTAAGCGGTCTTGCGCAGACGATAAGGTTTTTCCTTGCTGTTCAAGTTGTTCTAAGGCCAAGGTTAATTGTTTTAGTCGACTTTGTTGTTCATTTTCAGCACCGCTGTTAGCACTAAGCGCCTGATAATCACCAATAGCAGGATGTTGCTGCGAGCCACATAACGGACAAGCTTGGTCCGTTTTTAAGTTTGCTCGATGTTCACTTAACGACATAATGGTTTTTTGTTGTTCAACAATTAATTGCACATCAGTCAATTGCACTTTTTGCTGTTTATATTGTGCTCTTAATGGCTGTAATTGCTCGACTATGCTGACTAATTGCTGATTATCGTCATTCAGCGTTTTATCAATATCTTGTAATTCTGTAGCTAACGTTTGATAACGTCTGGCATTTTGCATCACTTGCGCTTGTTCGGTAACCATTGACTGCATATTATGCAACTGCTGATTAAGCGCTTGTTCATTTTGACATTGATGTTGTGCTAATAACTGACTTATTGCGTTTTCTTTCGCCGTAAGCAGTACTTGTTGCTGTTTAAATTCAGCGTCAAGCGTGGAAAATTGTTGTTCATCTTCAGCCATCGCATGAGTTAATGCTTCAGCTTGCTTTTGTAGCGTTGCATCTTGCGCCTGTAACTCAAAACTCAATTGTTTCTCATTAACCATTTGCGCGTGCATATTACGCCATAATGGTAAATGCTCAGGCAATGGTGCCAAGTGCTCTTGCTGCCCGATAAATGCTTTGGCTTGGTCAATTTTTTCTTGCTGAATTTGCTGTTGATTCAACAGCTGTTCGGCTTCTTTTTTTGCTTGTTGCGCGACTTCACTCGCGTTTGTTAAGCGACTAATTTGTTGACCTTGTTGCTCGGTGAGTTGAGAAATTTTGCTATCTAGTGGCAACACTTGTTCAACAATTAATTGCTCTGTCGCTTGTTGCTCTTTGACAAGTACATCATGAGTTAATGAAAACTCCGCTAGTGTTTGCTCTGCAACACTAACCTGCTCGGCACTTTGTTTCGCATCTTGCTCAAGAACTTTAGCCTGCTCATTAAGCTCAGTAAGCTGTTGATTCAAATGACTGAGCTGTTGATACTCAGCACGTAAATTCTCAGCAGGCTCTGACAATGCTAAAGCGTGTAATTGAGCCTCATGCTCGCAATGCAGTTGTTGCGCAGTTTGCTCTTGTTGCTCGGCGTGTAATTTTTGCTTATTGGCTTGCTGAACATTCACTAACCAATGTCGAATATGCTGCCAATGCGTTATCTGCGCTTCGAATGGCTGTTGTTGTGCGCTAACTTTTTCTAGTTCGCTATCAATAGCTTGTTGCTGCTCAGGCGTTAGTAACTGCAGGCCTGAGTTTTTCGCTTGTAGTAGCTTTAATTCGTTACTTGCGTCTTTGTGTTGTTCAAATACGGCTTTAGAAATATCACCATAAATTTCACTACCGGTCAGCTCTTCTAATAAATCGGCGCGTTCATTCGCCGGAGCATTTAAAAATGCCGCAAACTCTCCTTGCGATAACATCATCGACTTTCTAAAACGAGAAAAATCTAAGCCAGTGATCCGAGCAATTTCATTTCGAATATCAGAAACTTTAGTGGCAATAACGTCCGCTTCTCCTGCGGATTTTTCATCCATACCCTCAAGGCTAACGTCACCGTTCGCCGTTATTTTCGCTAATTCAGCGGTTGGCTTTTGTAAATTACCGTCAACACTGTTTTTGGCACGACGCTGGCTCCAAAAAGCACGATACGCTTGACCTTTCACCTCAAATTCAACTTCAGCCAAACAGCTCGTAGTATGGCGAGTCATTAACTGATTTTGTTTATCCGAAATCGTTAAACGTGGCGTTTGATGATACAAGGCTAAACACATGGCATCGAGTATGGTCGTTTTACCGGCACCGGTCGGGCCAACAATGGCAAATAACGCACTGGTGTCGAAAGGCGATTGGGTGAAATCTATTTTCCAATGGCCTTTTAGGGAATTAATGTTTTCAAAGCGTAATGATAATATTTTCATTATTTCTGCTCCGTTTTGGTATCAGAGCTATTATCTATGGTGCTATTTAGTTCTGGAGAGTGCGCAGCAAAGCTGGCAAGCTGGGTTTGCTCGGCAATATCGAGATATAAACTATTTAAACGCGTTCGGCGCTGTTGTTGCTCATCACTTTGCCAAGACTCTAGCTCCATACGAGCATCGAAAACATCTTGTACACTCAATTCACTTAAGGTGATTTTTTTCTCGTGACTGGGCATTTCTAAACGAGATTTTTTACTGCGTCTGACTAATAAAACCTCTACCGGTAACTCTGCAATTATTTGCTCAATGCGTACACTTAAATCTTGTAAATATTCTGCACTTTCAATTTCTATATCGAGCCAGATATTCTCTTTTCGCTCACTATGGTTGGCTTCGACAACGGCCATAATATTGTCAGTTAATGTTTCTAGTTGAGTTTTAACCATCGCCAAGGCTTGAAAACACGGCACAGGACATAATTCAACATTGCTAAGTTCACCATTTTTAAACTCAGCAATAACAATGCTCTTTTCGGTTTTCGCTTCGTCAAAACTTAAAGCAATCGGTGAGCCGCTATAGCGAATATGTTCACTCTTAGTTACTTTTTGTGGTCGGTGAATATGGCCTAAAGCAATATAGTCAGCTGCTGGAAATTCGCTGGCAGGAAAGGCTACTAAAGTACCAATGTAAATATCACGTACTGACTCGCTAAGCGATGCGCCAATGGTGGTTAAATGTCCGGTGGCAATAATCGGTAAACGCGTATCTTCAGCTTGATTTTCAACTGACAAAGTCTGTGCTTGGCTAAATAAGGTTTGATAATGGCCGGTGATCGCTTGTTGCAACGAACGTTGTTTTTCACTCGCAGATTGCCCAGCATAACTTTTGACAATATCGCGCGCTCGAATAAAAGGAATCGCGCAGATCACCGCTTGCTGCTCGGTTTTCAGGCTATTTAGCACAAATACTTGCTCGGCCATATTATCACTGACCGCAGAAATAACGCGAGTAGAAAGCTGCTGTAGTAAATTCTGCGACTCTGACAGCATAGCAACCGAGTCATGATTACCTGCTAACACCACTAATTGGCAATTGGCCTGATGTAACTTAGCGATGAAATCAAAATACATTTCACGGGCATAACTTGGTGGTGTGCCTGTATCGAAAATATCACCGGCGACAATAATCGCGTCAATCTGCTGACTTTGCGACTGTTCAATAAGCCAATTCAAGAATTGTTGATGTTCACGCGCACGACTTTTGCCGTAAAAATGTTGGCCTAAGTGCCAGTCAGAAGTGTGGATAATTCGCATAATGTACGTGCACGCCAAAGTCATAAAAATCAAAGTGATTATTCTACCGACTCTACGGCGAGCTTACTACTAGGCAGCTCAGAAAGCTTAGAAATATAGCTATCTAAAATCATCAACTATACTGCCAATATATAAAAAATATCTTCATGAATGCATATTTATATCAAGTCTATTAAGTTTCACTGAGTGGGAAGAAACTTAGTCGAATGGGTATTAAATTAACAACAGAGGAACCTACTATGGAAAATCAAATTGTTTGGGTGGATATCCCGGTGATAGATTTAACCCGCGCCATTGAGTTTTATGGCGCTTTACTTAACGGTGAAATTAAAAAAGAAGAATTTGAGCATTTTACCTTTGGCATATTACCGCACGCAGAAACCAATGTTTCCGGTTGTTTAGTGCCCTCACCTCCAGAGCAAATATTTACCTCAGGTCCGCTGATTTATTTTAATGTTAATGGTCGACTGGACGATGCGATAAAGCAATCGGAAATGCACGGCGGCCGTTTGGTTGAAGAAAAACTATCTATGGGGGGTCATGGTTTTCGCGCCATAATTCATGACTCTGAAGGTAACCGCATTGCGCTTCATAGCAATACACCTTAACTTAAAATTGATTATTCAAGCTATCAGTAAAAACTCACTTGCAATTTCTGATAGCTGACCACGTCAAACTCACAACTCCCCCAGCTTGTTGTTAAATATTTTTATTAAGACACTTAATTAAATGCAAATGAGTACAATTATCATTTGCATGAGAGAGGAATTCTAATTACACTTAAATACAAAGACAACTCATTATCATTACACTCTAGGTTTTTATGAAAAAATTCACCATGGTAACGCTATTTTTTGTCAGTGCAGTAGCATTAGCAGACGAAAACAAAAGCATCACGCCCAACGCAGAAGATTACTTAGCACAACAACAAAAAATTACTGAAATTGAACAGCAGTTAATGGCTTTAAAAGCACAATCAGCAACAATGCTAGCAGCACAAAAATTAGCTAACACTGAATCAACAACCGAAAAAGTCCTGAAAAATCAGCCATTGCAAGCCAATAAAAACTGGCAAATAAAGTCTTACGGTAGTGTCAGATATAAAAACGAAGAAATATTTAGAAATACCCAAGATTTAGATCCAACCCGACGTGCTAGTACCGATCTTGAGAGAGTCGTGCTTGAATTAAGTTACGATTTTACGCCGCAATGGCAGGTGGAATTAGAGCTTGAATATGAACATGGCGGTACCGGTGTCACGCTCGAATACGATGGCTTCGAAGAGTTTGGCGAATTTGAAAGTGAAATAGAAGCTGGTGGTGAAGTTGTGGTTGAAAAGCTACAAGTTCGTTATCAAGCAAATAAACATCTAGCCGTAAAAATGGGCCGAATTTTTGTCCCTGTCGGCTTAGGCACTGATTTACACCAGCCTCATCAATATATGACTGCTGAACGTCATTGGAGTGAGGCAAGCATGATCCCACAAACGTGGAATGAAACGGGTGTTAACGTTATTGCTAATTGGCAGGACTTTACTGCACAAGCACTATTAACAACCGGATTAAACTCAGAATATTTCAGAACATATCAGTGGGTTGCTACTGGGCATCAAAAACGCTTTGAGCAAGTAAACGCTGATGACTTAGCGTTTACTCTTCGTTTCGATTACGGTGATGTAAAAAAAGATAACGGCGTAGGCGTTAGTTATTACACCAGTAATACAACAGGCAATCGTAATAACCAAAACAATATTACTGGTGACGGAAATTTACAAATCTTTGGCCTACACGGCGCATGGAGCATAGGTAACTGGGTAGCACGAGGACAATATTTATTTGGCCAATTGGACGACAGTGAAGCAATCACCCTTGCCAATAAAACCACACCAGGGTTAAAGCCTGGCAACTTCTCACAAGTAGGCAGTGAATCAGAATCAGCTTTCGTGGAATTAGGCTACAACGCACAAGAATTATTCGGTTTGTCATCGCCGCTGCGTATTTTTGGTGCTTTTGATTACGCTAATCCGATCAAAAAAGTCGCAAATGGCATAGCAACACCTCGCTTTGATAAACAAGAGCTATCGCTAGGTATTAATTACTTCCCTATTCCTGAACTCGTATTGAAAGTGCAAGTTGCCGAACAGCAATATGCCCAAGATAATCTTGATAACACTCGTTCGGTGGCACTATCTTTAGGGTATTTCTTTAGTATTTAAGCACGCCTTATAGCTAGAAATTAACATAAAAAATCAAATAAAAACAACAGCAAAAATAATGTATTAAACTTTTAAACAGGACTTAACTATGTATTTAAAAAAATCTCTCTTAGCAGCAACCTTATCGGCAATAATCTTATCAGCTTGTGGTGGTAGTTCATCTTCAAAAGCGGTAATAGAAACGCCAGTCGTTGATACGGGCTTCTCATTTACCGCAACTGAAATGATCACCAATTTAACCAATGACGTGATAGTTAACGGTTACTTATCGTTAAGCACTAAGGCTGACAATTTCCATTTAGCAGCGTTAACTTTAATTAATAACCCTACAGAAGAAAATTTAGCTGCAGCCCAACAAGCTTGGCGTGATGTTCGAATTCCTTGGGAGCAAGGTGAAGCACATATATTTGGCCCTGTAGATGCGCTTTCAATTGATCCACATTTAGATACTTGGCCATTAAATACCAGCGATTTACAAGCCTTATTGGCGTCTCAGTCTGGCTTTACTGCTGAGCAAGTTAAGTTATTCAATGATGACGTTCAAGGCTTTCACACCATGGAGTTTTTATTATTTGGTGATGGTGTAGCAGACAATGAAAAAAACATCAGCGAAATGACCGCACTAGAACGTGAATACTTAAGCGCTACTGCAGAAGTATTTACCGAATATGCCAAGTCATTGGCTGATGCTTGGACCGTATCTTATGATCCAAGTGACAGCAATTCAGCAGCCTACAAAGATTTACTTTTAACGCCAAACAATGATGTTTATGCATCTGAGCTGGGTGTAGTAGAAGAGTTAATCAATGGCATGATCGGCATAATTGATGAGGTAGGTAATGGTAAGATAGCCGAACCTTTTGGAACTAGCTTAACAACAACAGATACTTCATTAGTCGAGTCACAATATAGCTGGAATTCGTTGGCTGATTTTTCTGACAATATACAAGGTGTACAAAACGTTTACCGTGGCGAATTTGTTAATGGCGCAGATAAACAAGGTCTTATCGACTTTGTTAACGCGGCAGACTCTGAGTTAGCAAGTAAAATTGATGGTCAAATCAATGACGCTATCACAGCGATCAAAGCAATTGCTGGCGATAATAACCTACCTTTTAGACAAGCAATTAATGACGCAGACGCTCGTATTCGAATTCAAAGCGCGATTGACTCGCTATCACTAGTTCAAACTTCATTTGAAGCTGATGTTTTACCACTGTTGTCACAATGGAAACAAAGCTAAAAAACATTATTCAATAACTGACCATAATTTTTACTGAGGTTTATCTCTCTATAACTTCAGTAAAGCTTTCAAGTGCATGGACGCACGTATTTATTGGTTTATTGCACTCAATAAAAGTTAATACTAATGACAAAAATTAATCATAAAACAACAACACAACGACCGAGATTGTTACTAAGGCATTTTGCGTTAGTACTGAGCATTTCACTTACGGCTTGTGGCGGCGACAGTGCTAAAAGTACTGAAACACCACCAACAACTCCTGAAACTGTCTACCCTGATTATGCTCTAGCGCTGTTATTAGGGGGTAATGCTACCGCGGAGAATGCCAGTGATTCAGGTCATGGCTTTTCAACACCTATCCCCACTTTGACCGAAGAAGAGTTAACTCGTCACCTTATTGGCGATACCCACTTTGAAACGTCATTTACCACAGCCCCTAATAATGCCCACCCTGAACTCGATGGTTTAGGACCTGTATTCAACAATCAAGATTGTAACTCATGCCATCAACGTGATGGACGTCCGGCCACATTATCAGTGCCAGACCAAGAACAACGACTGCTTTTAGGCGCTAATGCGGGAATATTCTTACGCATTAGCCTTGAAGATGGTCAGTGTGATGCACCTTCAACAGAAAACAGCTATTGTAAAAACACGCCGGTTGATGACTTTGGCACACAATTATTTCACCGTGGCGTACTTAAAGCTCGTGATGATTGGCAAGTAAACCCTTTTGTAGGCCAAGCAAATGTTTTCTTATCATACGACTATCAGATTGAAACTTATGCTGACGGCGAAACAGTCACCTTGAAAAAGCCAATATTTGATATTGAAGCACCTTATGATGTCAGCCTAGAAAATAGCTTAAACAGTATTTTGTTACAAAGTAATGTCCGTTATAGTCCAAGAAACGGTATGCCCATTTTTGGTTTAGGCTTACTAGAGCTAATCGCAGAAGACGATATATTAGCGTTAGTAGATGAAAATGACGCTGATCAAAATGGTATTTCTGGTCGTGCCAACTGGGTTTTTGACGCGGTAAAAGATCAAGCCGGCGAACAACCGCCAGTATCTTTAGGACGATTTGGCTGGAAAGCCAGTACACCTAGCGTTAGAGTTCAGTCGTTAGGGGCATTACGTGGCGATATGGGAATAACTAATCCGTTATTTCCTGAAGAAAGCATTGCCAATACGGCAATGCATGAAAGCTACTTAACACGTACAGGCTTTGTTGATACTGGGGTTGATGAGTCAGGCCAAACCGAAGCTTCGGCAAGCTTTGCTGATGACGTAGTTTTTTACGCAGAAACCTTAGCAGTACCAGCACGACGTAATATTGATAATGAAGACGTACTCAACGGTGCTTTGTTATTTCAACAAGTCAACTGCACCGGCTGTCACACCCCTCAATTTATCACCCAAACCGGTGCTGTTTTTATCGGGGGGCGAGCAGCACCCGAGGCAATAAAAGGACAAACAATTTACCCCTTCACTGATATGTTGCTTCATGACATGGGGGAAGACTTAGCCGATAATCGACGTGACTTTATGGCTACAGGTAATGAGTGGAAAACCCGCCCATTATGGGGTATAGGCTTAACTAAAACAGTGAACCCTGCAGCCGGTTTTCTACACGATGGTAGGGCTGATAATATTGAAGAGGCAATTTTATGGCACGGCGGTGAAGCACAAAGCAGTAAAGCTGATTTTATGGCTTTAACTAAAACAGAACGTGCATCACTGGTGGCTTTTGTTATGTCGCTATAAATTAAGATTATCAACAGAAAAAGCGCTGTTCATTACCATAATCGACAGCGCTAACTTAACAAGCAGATAATACTCGTGCTCTGAGCAATACATTTTACCATTCTAAATATTCTAGGCATTCACCTGTCCTTAATAGTCATTAAAACAATAAATTCCTGCTCATGTTACATGCCCTACCACGTTATAGTTAAATAGCAATCTCATGACAAATCATAAAATAAAAAAAACAAGCTATCTAGAAAAACCAAAGAGCAGTAATTGTTTTTTATCACCGCTAGGGCTCGCGTATTTATGGTAATTAAAGACTTAAAATAGCGCGAAATAATTCAACATCTCGAGCATTTTCAGTTGAGGAGTTAAAAGTGTGAACTAGCGAATTAAGCGCAGTATTGCTTTAAATTCAGCAGATCTACAATCTGCCACTAGCTCATACAGGCACATTTCTAAGCCCGTAATATCAATAGCTTTATTCATCAATCGACTTATACCAAGTTGCTTATTGGCCAAGGTGCGGGAAGATACACAATCACTAACTAACTGTACGTTATAACCACGTTCCGACAAGCCGAGTGCTGTTTGATATGCACAAATATGCGCTTCAATACCACAAACTAGCCATGTATCAACGTTTTCAGCTTTAACCGCAGCAATAAAATTAGCCTCTTCGCAGCCATTAAATGTAAATTTAGTGATTGGGCTAATACTGCTTGACAGCGAGTTTATTTCATTAACAGTGCCACCAAGCTTTTCGGGATTTTGCTCAAGACAAATAATGGGTAACTTTAGTGCTTGCGCTCCCTTGATCAGCTTTTCACAATTCGCAATTAACACCTCGCTATCATAAACTAAGCTAGCGAGCTTTCCCTGAATATCCACCACAATAAGACCCGTATTTTTTTTATTTAACATGCTATAGCTCCTGAAACTGAATTAACGCCCTCTTTAAACTTTTTCCACAAAGACGACCTAATTTAGACGTGAATTTATCTTAATAAATAATCCAACTTGCCACCATAGAAGTCATAGATACTTTAAAATAAAGTATCAGTAAAAACTAACACTTCACTTTATTATCCATTGCTCTACTATGTATAAACAAAATCAGGATAAATTAAGACCATACATTTTCACTTATTATGAAAGGATCTATAATCCATTCGCTCTTATAGTGCAAAACCAATTCGTCACTCACATGACTTTAATCAATTGGTTTTACCTTTACCTGGTGTCATCAATATACGTGTGGGCAGCTTCAATGGTAAGGCTGTGCCTAGTGAATGTGTTGTAGTAAAAGCTAATGAAGAACACTTGTTGCCTCTAAACCTTTTAAATTTCACTGAGTGGGAAGAAACTTAGGAAAATTGGTATAATTCAGCTGTTATTATAGAACAGTGGCCAAATTAACTATGCTACTATGGGGTAACTGAATTTAGATGACTAGGTCATATAGAGGTTTAGCGTATTGTGAATCTGTAATGAACTATTGCTGGTGGATAATCCCTAGCAAACAGGTTGTTTGAAAAATTTCCATGCCGTACGGCAAACACATATGTACCATTACCGCGCACTGTGACTGATTCAGAGGCTTTAACAATCTCCTCATTTACCAAGTAAGCTCCTTTTAGCCCTTTAAGATTAGCTATGTAAATATTTCTTTCGTATTCCTTTAAAGGCGCTATGAAAAAATCTACTGGCTGACCATTCAAAGATACAATATCGACTGAAACCTGTTTACTGCCATTTACATTAAAGGTAATGCGACGATGCTCTTTTTCTCCAACACTCACTTCTTTTTCCGTGGTTTGCCCTACTGGTCGTTGAGAAGAGCCTCCACCACCATTAAGTGGAACATCTTTAAACACAAAAATAAGCAAGCCGGCAATAATCCAAGGCCACCAGCTATTCCAAAAACCAGAGCCAGACTTTTGTGGAGCAGACATAATAATTCCTCCAGTAGGAATATTGGGCTAGTTGACTACAGATGAACATTAATAAAAAATTAACGTAAACTTGTTGTTCAAGTGGCTTATACATCTATGAAGCTAGCCTAGGATATATTAATTGATTCATGGTTACCTGAATGTTAGCGAAACTCCTTTGATGGATATCTCCGTATTAGGGCCAGCTCTTTTTAGAATAAGTTGAATATAGTAAAGTTCCTTTTATCTTACGATCGAGTAATAACTATAGTTTAGGTAGGTATTTAATCAAATTTAGTTATTATTTGATGCCTCCTTGATAAGCTTTAAAAACGTCCATCCAGTCCTATCGGCAAGCCGCAGTGAGCTGATACCCGATATGAATGGCCTGGTCAAAATCACTCTCTCTAAATACATCAGAACGTCTCTGGTTGTTTCCCATAAATCGCAGCGTAATTTTTAGTCGCTTCATAGTAAGATTTCATTCGAGTTTCCAACTGTAGGACAACGGGATCATTACAAGCATACTTTTTCATTGTTTGATTTAATCCGGCAATGTATTTGGCTGTAACAAAAGCTGTAGTTTTTAAGTTCCCAAGTTTTTCCGAATCTTTAATCACTTTTATATAATTACCTGACATAAAACCAATTTCATTCATTATTGGTATCCATTCCGGATTAACGTAATAGCTGTAATGGTTTGTTCTGGTTTTTTCAGCCCGAAAAACCCATCCTTGTTTTTTTGTTGTCACATCGACTTTGAATTCATACTTTTTTGCTGATGGCTTGACACATTGACGATATATATCCTGATATTGCGTATTATAAAACGAGATCGCATCCCAAATAGCTGAGGCCGTGTTTTGGCGGCTATTAATTTTCATAAAGGACGAATACAAACGATCAATAATAAAGGCTTGTTCAAAGTCATTATAATAAATGGCACTCCAGTATTCACATTGTGACAAACCTTGAAAAGGAGACACTCCTGCTTTTTTGTCACAGTACTTTCTCAGCTCGCCCGAAGGAAACTGATTGGGACGCAAAGACCAGTAATTATAGTACTGCATATCCTCAAACTGAATGACTATTTTTTCATTTACGGTAAGTTCGCCATTAGTTGATTTCGATTTAATCGCTCTTGAACAAGCATTTTCTTTGGATCTTGAGTTGGAAGGATTAATCGATGCCAAAATGCCGTTTGCAGATTTTTGGGACGATTGGTAAACGTAATATATCCTTATTTGTTGATCCGTAGTTAACGAACAATAATCATTTTCACCTAAAAATGTTGCTGCAACAGATTTATAGGCATTTAATAATACTCCGTAAGTAACAGGAGCATAAATCGTCGAACTTAATATTGCACTTCTATCAATATCAGGAAAAGGCAAAGTGGTCTCTACAAACAAGGCGACTTGAGGTTTATATTTCTCTCGATACCACTTCTTTTTGAATGCAAACCAGTCAGGTGACCAATCTTCTTGATACATGAGGAATTGGCCATCTTCGTTTTTAAGTTCAGCAACATGGACACTTTCATACAACTCGATTGCTTGTTCGTTTATAAACACCCCCATTTTAAGTGATTTTTTATCTCTTACAAACTGCTCTTTGGCGCATAATCGTTGTAAGAACTGCACATGGATCAAGTTTTCTAGTGGTGCTGATGCACTCTTACTCTCTTTTACATTGTAATAATGAAAATACTCATATTGATGAGGCCAAAAGCTACTATAAAACTGACTGAAATCAGGGGGAGTTTGCGCGTTACACTCAGAGAAACTTAACAGTTCAAACAATTGTGACCTGTTCTTAGCCGACACTAACTCAGAATAAGGTGGCACCTGATCAGTTTGTCCATTTGGTACATAGCGAATAGCGCCTTCTTTCATCTCAGCATACAATACCTCTGCCGATACATCCTTACTAATAGCGCTGAGCATATCTCTATATAATGGGCTCTGTTTAACCATAGTGATAGCTTGATCATATGTAAACTCGTGATACGCTTCTTTAGTCGTTAATTTTAAGATATCTTGACGACTAACATTAGGGTTGGTTATTAAACGAGCAAACTCGTATTTAATAATATCACCTCGAGTAGGCTTACTTATGCCCGTGAGTGCCTCTCGCCCTTGATTTCTTCTTCCCCACCCCCCAACAGAGGTAATCCCTTTCGTGCGAAATTCTTCGTCACTTTTTTGTCTTTGCCGTTGTTTTTTTTGTTGCTTTAAACTTGCAATATTATTGCTTTTTTGTTCTGTTGTAGATATCGCACTTTTTTTGTTTGTTGCCTTTTGAGACGCTCGTGATGTGTTTCGTGCCAGAGCTTTAGTTTGCATGTCAGATTGAGTTAGCGTTTTCTCATTAAACTCTGAAACGCGAGTTTTCTTATAAGCAGCCCAGCTTGGTAGCCATTTTTCTTCGCTTATCCAAGGGCTAGTTGGATTAATTAAACTAATATAGGTGTCAGCCAGAGCTTGTAACTCTGCACGATTAGTTGTTTGCGCATATTGTGAATTTAAGCTTCCCGCTAGCTGCTCATAACAGAAGCGGTGAAGATAAACAGGACTAAGCTTTTGTTCCAATGGGGCAGGTTTAAAAAGCACTTTCAGATTCCAGTCCATTGGTTGGTTATACGTACGTAAGTAGTCTATATCGCACTGGGAATTGAGGGCTTCATAGAGCTCTTTTTGCCTTCCAACCAGGCCAAGCTCTTGTACTTTATCCTGCCACTGTTGCCTTTGACTGCTGTAACTGCTTTCTTTACTAATCAAATCCGAAAGTGAACTGGATATTTGTTTCACACTATATGGTATCCCCTGGACTTTTTCCGCTAGGGATTGATAATCAGGCATTGACTTAATAACACTTATGGCCTGAGAAAAACTATAGGTATTAAGTGCGTTGGCACCGGTCACACTTGCAAATTGCTCTGCCTGTTTTACCTCTGGAGTCGGTTCTTCTAAAGCTAAATCTAAACTTAAGGCCGGTTTAGGCGGCCAAACGCCTTTTTTAATCAGCCCAACAAATTCCACTAACGCCAAATAAGATTTGGGCTGTTGCGCCTCTGATAACTGTCTGTATATATTCCCGCAGGAAGAATTTAGATCTATTTCAATAGTTTGCAACAAATTATAGGTATTGCGCACTTCATCTGCGGCACTGATGTTTTTGGGAGCTTGCTTGATGGTAACAAGCATTTCTTCAACTTCGGTTTTTTTACTTTGACACATATCAGAACATAGCTTCTTCATCATATCACCGTCTTGATTCTGACAGTGTTGACTTAGATCGTCATATAAGGTCGGGATTTTGTCACTGTCAACTTGCCCATTGGCAGCATAAATATTGGTATCGATACTCACCTGCTGAGCTACAGCTTTACCTGGTGAAATCTTGGATTTTGCCAGAGCTTGTTGCCCATAATGGGCCATTTTCAATTTAAACAACTCAGTGCTCAGCGTTGCTTGTAAAGCCCCCACTTGTTTAAACAGGGGCGAGTTACGACCATCGTCATTTGCGGCCATGGCGGTCACGCAATTCATGACAGCATTCTCACCCTCACCACTTATGCCGGAGAAAGTTTTAGCTTGTTTAAATTGCTCAGCAGAGGCTGTGCAAATTTTTGTGCACTCGGAGGTGGAAAACATACTGTTGTCACACACTTTAGCTGCATCTTCGAGTTTACTTATGTAGGGTGATAAATCAGTATCTGTTGTTACGGCGAAAACGGGATTTAGTGATCCAACCAGTAAGATTATAAGTAGTGCCTTCATGATCTCTTCCTGTAGAACAATAAGTTCTATCAGAGTATAGGATGAATAGAAAACCTGTCAAAGTCGACTTGAACGGGTTTGAAAGGTTGTTTCTTCTCATTTTATAAGGGCAAGAACGTACATTAAAGACCCGCTTAACGGTAGAAATGAGCTCTGGCTATGTAAAAACTCATAACCAGCTGCCATTTGGATATTATTTTTGTGCTGCTGTAAATGATAGCGACGATTACAAGAACTTGAGTTTTTTACGTTTGCTAACGTGATGGGCAATACTGTCTAGCGTTTGTCATTTTTTCAGAAAAGCGAACTGGACTGTATCCCTTTAAAAATTAACTATAAAGAAAACTAACATCAATCATTAAACGTAGTCACACTTAGCTCCATTTTTACTTTTACTAAAAATAAAGTAAGGCTCACAAGATTGAAGTTGTCGGTTAAATTTTGAAACATAAGAGCGAAAACGATTTTATTAACGACAAATCATTTAATTAACTTGCTATTCAAAACTGCAAGATAAAAATGATAGCCGCTTCAAGCAAAGATTATAGATAAAAAAAGCACTATAAAAATATAGTGCTTAAGATAACAGCGGCATGAATCACCGCAGGAAAATAAACTTACAATAAGTTATGAAGCTTTTTTATTACGACTAAAACCAAAAGACATTAATCCTAGACCAAGTAAAACTAAAGTACCCGGTTCAGGTACTTGGCTTGGCGCCGGAGAAGTTATCGTTGAAGAAAAGCTTTTTAATGTTTTTGCATTATTCACTAGGCCTTGAGTAGAGAAAAACCACTCGGTTTCTGTCGTCGTAAAATCGACATGTGAAACATCACCAATAATGTAAACTCCTGTTGAGCCACCAACTTTACCATTACTGCGAACTGAAGTCCCGGTAAAAGTAAAGCCTTCTACTTCCCATAAAATATTACCAACGATGTCACTTAAAGTCAGTGGGGTTTTAACAGTAAATACTGTATCGTTATCGAAATAACTCAGGTAATCGCCCGTGATAATCTGAGGTCGCAAACCAAAATTGTTAAGCGAAAAGTCTATTTCGATTACTTCCCCTGAAGAGTTTAAAGTGGTTTCACCGATTCCAAACACATCAAAACTACCATTAATTCCATTTATTAATGTTGCGTTGGCTGACATAGATAACGTCATTGATAAACTAACACAAAGTAATATTACTGTAGTGAATACTTTCTTTAACATGGTACATCCTTATTTCTAATACAAAGGCAATAATTCAAATAAAATGGAGTTTAAGAACTTAAGATATATTACTTATAAATTAGTCACCTATAACAACTACCACGCCACAAGCAAAAATAAGGCCAACATCACAAGCCACTGTTTATCAAAAGAAAAGTAAACCAGCAATATTTAACTACTTACAATGTGTTAAATATACGGACGCTCAAAAAACAAACAAACGATTGATTTTTAAACAGTTATTTAACTAAGATTGCTAAGCACTAAAAGCACTAAAATCATTACGCTATTTACTGCGTTAATTTCTGCACTATTTACTGCCTTAATTACTTGCTGATATTTGCTTTAATTAGTTAGATCAAAAAAAGTTCGCAGGTGCGAACTTTTTATTTATTTTTATGAAAAACTAAAAGGCTATAGCTGTGTTAACACCCCGTCGTTGACTTTAAATTGATATAGGCGAACTTTTGAGAGAAAGCTTTCAGCATCGTGATAGTAGTTACGAGTCACCGTATCCATGTTATGAAATTCACTACCCGTGTTATGAAAGCTAACTAATACCTGCTCGGCATCAACTTCAACAATAGCAACGCCATGTTCCCACATCCGAGAAAATACCATGTCATCAGTTATATCATCACGTTTGGTCGCACTGCGCACTAGCGGATCAAAGTAGAACGGTAAATCGCTAAGTGCTTCAGGCACATCACCCAATTGTGAGAATATTTGCTGCATACCATTTTCTAAAAATGAACCGAACGTACCTGACGATACCGATGAAGTCGTAAAGTTAAATGATCGCTTACCCGTTACGTTATTCGCTTTATGCTCAGTAACATAACTACTGTGTACGTCTCCGCCTAAACTGATCACGCCAAATTGGCTCATAACATTATCAACAAACGAGGATTTAAATTGTGGAAAACCATCCCATTGGTCAGCTTCTAAGTAAAAACGTTGTTTTAACGCCGCAGGAATAGCATCAGAATTCAGTACCTCTTCCAGTAAGCTTAAGCCACTGTCCGCTCGACTCGCTGATAAGTCAAAAATCAGCGGTGAAAACGACACTGAACTGCCTAACATTTTCCAAGTACTGTTTGACGTAGCGAAGGTTTGTCCAAGCCATGCCGTTTGCGCCGCGTCAAAACCACTTTGTACTGACCTGCCTTGTAAATTAGCCACATACTCTAAATAACCAGCGTAAATGTCATAGGTGTCTTTCACCACAAGATAACGGCTACCAATAAAGTTAAATAGCGAGGTTTTACCCATAGTATAAAAAGCGAGTCCCTGTGCAACGCCCGTTTCAGGTAATGCTGGTAACATTTGGATCGGATGATCATTCGGTAAGCTTGCTTGTGCAGTGCTCAATACTTGGTTCAGATAACTGGTGGTTAAATTACCTTGTATCGCGGCGACCGCACGTTGCTGCGCTTTTGCTAAAGCTTGTGTTTCTGTCATTTCAACTCGTGCAAGTAACTCTTGCATGTAGAGGCCGGTAAAAATTTCTAAAAATGTTGCTTTATATGGCGCAAAAGCTGCGTCATCTATATTCACATACGGTGACATTTGGCTCACAATGCCATCAACCTGTGCTTGTGCCATGCCGGTGCCTAACAAAAAGCCACTTAAGGTTGCTTGGTCCATCGCAACGGTCGCTGGAAAAGCATCTTCAGGTAAAATATGATCAGGGCGATTAGTACGAAAATCTGTCATGGCTAGATGTAGATGTTGACCAAATTGAAAGTCACGATAAATACGGGTATTCGGGAATAGGTGTTCATCACTTATAGCTAATGTACCTGCCGCTAATTCGGCTGCGCTATGCACTTGTTCGTGATCAATAGGCATATATTCAAAATAAGCCATTTCTGAATTTTTCTTACGCTGGGTTTGTTGTTCATCACCGGCGCCATCAAGGTAAGTAGCCCTATCACTCCAGCTATCGTCAGAAAACTCATGATCATCCCATATCGCTATCATCGGAAAACGCTCATGGACACGTTGCAATAATTCATCTGTGCGGTAAGTTTTATAAAGCTGACGATAGTTATCTAAGCTGTTCGCCGCTTGGCTTTTGTTATCGCCGACACCTAAAGTTAACACACCCTCTTGGTCAGTAAACTCAATGCTACGGGCGCCACCTGCTGACTGGAATAACGCATCACCGGTAGTTTCATAAATATAATCACCTAAATGCACCACGAAATCTAAATCGTCATTATCAAGTAATGACAAGTAGTTATTAAAATAACGACCGATATAATCCTGACATGAAACATAGGCAAACTTTACTTTGCTGTCACTATCAATTGCCGCGGCAGTTTTTGTTCGGCCGGTGCGACTGGCATAGTTTTTACCGCCGTTTTGATAAATAAAGCGATAATAGTAATGTTGCCCTGCTTCGAGTTCAGTTACCCGAATTTTTAAACAATGATCAGAGGCAGCTAAGGCATCAAAGCTTTCTTCAACTACTAAATTTGCAAACGCTTCATCATTGGCCACTTGTAATATAAGTGAAGTATCAGTACCTGAGCCATCATCAACACGGGTCCATAATATAACGGAGTCGGCTTTAGGGTCACCAGATACCACAGACTGTGGAAAATATTGACTGCCATCTAAAATACTCGGTTCAACTGGCTCAGGTGTAACCACAGCAGTTTTTTTATCTGAACCACCACAACCGACTAAGCTTGAGGTCACGACAACGCCAGCACTTACCGCTAGGGTTTTGATAAATTTTCGACGGGTATAAATCATATAAAGCTCCTTCCTACTGATATTTAATTGTTGTTATAATTTTTACGATCAATTTCAATGCTTATGGCATGTTAAATTTAATTTATGACAATTTATCAATGCCTGACAAATTAACCTGCTTGTTGTTATTATTCTGGGTAACCGGTTATTTTTTTAATGTTTTGGTAAATGGGTTTCAGTTGCCGATACATTTTTCGATAAACCTGCTGATACAATTTGTTATACAACTGAACATTGGCTTGATTAGGTAAAAACGTTTGCTCGATACGAGTCATCGCCGTTGTTGCTTGTTGATAATTGGCAAAATAGCCCTGCCCGACCGCGGCATTAATCGCCGCACCTAAACCTGAGGTTTCAAAAGTATGTGGACGATGTGCGGGTAAATTAAAAATGTCAGCGGTCAGTTGTAAAGCAGCATCAGACTGCGAACCACCACCGGAGACAATTAAGCGGGTAATTTTACATTTTTGGCGTTTTTCTAAACTTTCTTTACCTTCTCGTAAGGCATACGCTAGCCCTTCTAAAATAGAGCGGTAAATATGGGCGCGGGTATGGACATCACCAAAGCCAATAATCGCGCCTTTTGCTTCAAGGTTTTTTAAACCCGGCGACCAATAAGGTTGTAACATCAGTCCCATCGAGCCTGGCGGCACTTGGGCAACTAATTGATCAAATAAACTCTCAGCGCTAACCCCTAATACTTGCGCTTTATCTATTTCATTTTGGCCAAATTCTTGTTTGAACCAATTAACCATCCAAAAGCCGCGATAGATCATCACCTCACTATTAAAATTGTCAGGTATAGCCGAAGGGTAAGGAGGAATAAATGCTTGCGGCTCAACATAGTTAACATTATTGGTATTTATGGTCGCGGTAGTACCATAACTTAAACTCGCCGTTTCAGGACTAATGCAACCTGAGCCCAGCACTTCACAGGCTTTATCTGACGCTGAGGCGATTAAACTTGTGCCTACCGCTATACCGGTATGTTTGGCAGCGGCTACGGTGATCTCACCAAGTTTTTCGCCCGGTTTAACTAACGTTGGCAGCATTGACCTTTTCACCGGTAAGGCATGCCATTTCCAATCCCAAGCGTTGGCCCAAGCTTGCTTTTTGTAATCAAAAGGCAGATAACCGACAATACTGCCAATTGAGTCTTTAAACTGACCAGTGAGTTTATGGGTAAAAAAGCCAGACAATAACAAAAACTTATCGGTTTTTTGCCAAACTTCTGGCTGATACTGTTGCAACCAATTCGCTTGTGCTTTACGGCGAAAATAATCGACAACTTTACTTTGACCTATCAATGAAAATGCCACTCGCCAGTACCAAGGCATAGCCTTAGTGGGTTGAGATAAGCGTTGATCTAACCAAAGAATGGCCGGGCGTAGCGCTTGAGCATTTTTATCTAAATTAATTACCGTACCACGCTGTGTGGTAATGGTAACCGCGGTGACTTTTTCACGGTAACCATTTTCAATCACCTCGCTTTGCTGCCAAAGTTGTTGACAACATTCACCTAACATTTGCCAAAAATAATCAACATTTTGTTCGGCCCAACCGGGATTTTCAGAAAAGTAGGCTTCAAGTTCAATTCGGCTTTTAGCCACCAAATTTCCTTGCAAATCAAATAACAAGGCACGAACACTTTGCGTGCCGTTATCTATGGTTAAAATCAAATCATTACGAGAATTACTGTTCTGATTTACTGTTGAAGCGCTTATTGTTGAGCGGGTATTTTTCATAAACTGCCTTGCTCCGCTTTAATTTCACACGCAGGCAAACTATAGGACTGTTGCCATAAGGATAGGTATCGAGTTATTTCTGTTTGCCATTTTGCTTCATTCCACGATAAATAAGGAGAGCAAAGCGCTTTAATTTGCGGTATTAGCTCACGTGCACCTGCGGGTAAAACATTACCAAGCCGAGTACGTCGCAACAGTAAATCATCAAGATGTTGTACTTGTTCAAAGCGCACTGACCAAATCAATTCGGCCCATAAATGTCGACTATAGCGTATTGGAGAACAGTGTGTTTTTTCACTGGCATTAACAAATGCCTGACTAAACTCACCATAACAGGCTTGTATTTGCTGCTGCACATGCGCTTGAATGGATGACGATAAAGCCCACGAAAATTGAGATAGTATCGGTTGCTGGCTCGCAATTTCAAGCGCTTTAGTTAGTGTTACTTTCTGCCGATTATTGTTGGTTGCCAAATGCTGGCAAGCCTTATTTAATACTTGCTCGGCAATCAGTCTAAAGGTAGTTAACTTACCACCGGTTACGGTAATCACGCCTTGATGTTGCTCAATATGATGCTCTCGTTTTTCTTTTGACGGCTCGAGCGAAGCGCCTGTGCTGGTAACGGGGCGAACACCAGCGAAGGTGGAAATAATGTCGTTTTGAGTAATATTAGCATCGGGGAATTGCTGTTTAACTGTCGCCAGTAAATAATCAAATTCTTCTTGGCTAATTTTAGCTTCAAACGACATACCCTCTTGGTGCTCAACGTCAGTGGTGCCAATAATAGTGACATTCTGCCAAGGATAGATTTGCACCGGCCTTTTATCGATTGGATGCTGAACAGAAATAACACTGGCGACAGGTAAACGCCAATTCGCTATCACCAAGTGACTGCCACGTAGCGGTCGCATGCAAAAACGAGTGTTTTTAGCTTGTTGCCCAGTGCTTTTACTTAGCCCCGATGAGCGTTCACCGGTATCTAATACATCCTTTTTTGATACATTGGTTTTTAATAGCTTAGACCAAGCGCCACAAGCATTTACCACCACGTTGGCATTGAGTGTTATCGCTTGTTCACTTTCTTCCAACTCAACGGTAATTTGATTATTTTTAGCACCAACAGCAAGGTTAGTCACTTTGGCATAATTGAGGGCTTGTCCAGCCAAATGTAATGACTCTTGGAGCAATCGTTGCACTAGTCGAGCGTCTTCGGTTAAGGCGTCGAAAAATTGCGTGCCGCCGAGTAAGTCAGTTTCTGCAACTTTTGGCGCCAATGCCAAGTACGAAGATTTTGGCCAAAACTTATGTTGCTTTGCACCGGCGATAAAATCATAACAAGACAGCAAGGTGTTAAATGTCCTAGGGCCCGGAAAGACTGTTTTATAATGACTCATGACAAAGCTTTGTTTACTAATTAAAGGCTCGCCCTGTGCAAGTAAGCGTTGACGTTCAGTCACTGACTCTCGGGTCAATGCCAACTGTCCTTGCGCCATGTAACGTAAACCACCATGAACCATTTTTGACGAACGGCTTGAACTACCCCAAGCAAAGTCTTTTTGCTCAAGTAATAACACTTTCAGGCCCATTTGGCAGGCGAGTTTCAATATGCCAGCACCGGTAATACCGCCGCCAATAATCACCATATCCCAACAAGACGCTGCACTAATCTCGCTAATACGTTGTTCGCGAGTCATTAAAACATTATGGCCAAGCTCAGCAATAGTGAGCTTAACTGTTTCAGTGTTGCTGTCATGGACTAAGTGCTGATTAACGTTATCTGCTCTGTTCATATTGGCCAATCCTCAGGCAATAACCCCATACTACTCAAGTAATGTGCCTGGGTTTAATTGCTGGTCAGCATCAAAATGCGTCGCTAGACTTTCTAGTACTTTCATACCTAATTCACCCTTTTCTACCGCGAGATAAGGCGCATGATCTTTACCGACACCATGTTGATGGCTGATAGTGCCGCCGTTATTCACAATAATTTCACTGGCTTGATGTTTTAGTTTTTGCCAACGAGCAAGCGTCGCTTGATAAGAGTCGGCATTTCGATAAAGGTAGGTGGTGTATAAACTACAACCTTGACTGTAAACATGCGATAAATGGGTAAATACATGGACCTTTTCACCTTCATCGGTTAAGCCATCACGCATTGCTGCTTCCACTTTGGCCATTAAATTATCAACATTGCCCCAGTCCGTTGCCGTTTCGAAGGTATCCACGACATAACCTTGTTGCCACAACGCTTCACGAAGATAAGGCGAGCGAAAACGATTGGCTTGCCATTTTTTACCTAATAACTCACCGGTACTAACGCCGCTGAATTTTTTCACAAAACGATTTAACTGCTTTTTGCTGGCTGAAATTTGTTGCTTGCTGCCGGTTAAACCAAAGGTCAACATACATTTTTCATCGCCACAGCCACGCAAAGATAAATAGCGTTCAAGCCATTTTATTGAGTTTTCATGACCGGCAAGCTTAAGCTGAGTTTGGGTTTCAACACAATTGCTCACTCTTAGCATTGATAAGGCAATACGCTGCTGAACACTTTCTTGACAAAACTGACTGGCAGCACGCCAATTAGGAAAGAAAATAACGGAAAATTTTTCCACATCAGCGACTTTACTTACCCGCACTTTCACTTGCGTTAAGATACCAAAGCGCCCTTCTGAGCCTAAAAGTAACTCACGTAAATCGGGGCCGGCAGATGAAGCTGGAAATGTTGGTACATCAAGAGAACCGGCAAAGGTTTCAATATTGCCGCCAGCAAACAATTGCTCAATACGGCCATAACGTAATGACTGTTGACCACTTGAGCGACTAGCAACCCAACCACCAATCGTCGAAAGTTCGAACGATTGTGGAAAATGCCCCAAAGTATAGCCACGCGCTAATAATTGAGCTTCAACCATCGGGCCCGGTGTACCGGCGCCAAAAGTTGCTATTTGGCTTTGTTCATCCAAATGCAGCAGTTGGTTCATTCGGCTCATGTTAACGGTTAACACCGCTCGTTCAGACACTTTAGGATTAATGTGGCCCACAACGCTAGTGCCGCCGCCATAAGGAATTAATTCAACATTATGCGCTTTTGCGTAGCGCAAAATGTCTTTTACATCTTGGCAATTTTCCGGAAAGCAAACCCCATCAGGAAAACAATGTATTTCCCCACTGTGCATGGCTAACCAATCAGGCAAAGACTGCCCTTTTGCGTGACGAACACGTTGCTCAGCATCAATTGATATTAATGGCTGCGCTGTTAGGCGTGTTTGAGGCACGGTTTTAATCACCTCGGCTAAACTAACATCCGATAGACGCTTTCCTTGCCCCACTAATTGGCTTAAAAATGTTCCAGCCGACTGTGGTAAATCCATTGAGGTGCTTTCATCCCCCCAGCCATTCCAACGTCTCATGTTACTACCTTGCGATTAATTCACTGTTAGTTATCTCTTAGTTATGATAAAACGAAGCATGTAAGGGCGAAATGTCCTAAAAAGACAGTCAAGGTGACATTTTAGGACAAAGCTAAACAAGTCTGAAATTGTCTAGCCCCAGCCCTAAAACACTGAAAAGTAGCTAACAACATAGTTCATGACCAATATGACCAAAGTAAAAGCAGCCGAAAACAGCTCATTAACTAACTTAGGTGAAAGTCTAGGGCAAGCCTCAGTACCGGCAGTTAAACAATATTTGCAATTAGCCGCTGAGCAAAAGCTTGATATAGATGATATTTATCAACGTATTGGCTTAGACCTAGCGCTGTTTTCTGATAATAGCCAACATATTTCTGGGCTACATTTTCAGCAGCTAATCGCCTTATTACTTGAGCAATCTTCTGATGACTTATTTGGTTTACACACGGCGAAACATGTACAGCCCGGCTCTTATAGTGTGTTGGGCTATATCTCAATGAATTGTGAAAACTTAGGGCAAGCTATCACCAAAATTCAACCGTTTGAAAAATTGGTTGGTGATATGGGTACCACCAACTTTGCCGATTTAGGTGATAAGGTAAAAATTAGTTGGCACTGCCAATTTACAGAGCCAAACGTTAAACGCCACATGATCGACAATTGTCTTGGCTCTTGGTTAACCTTCGCGCGTTATTTAGTCAACCAAGCCAGTAACCCAAGTGAAATACTGCTCAGCCGAAAAAAACCCGCACTGAGTCAGCAAAATGAATATCAAGCCGTATTTAAATGCCCTATCCGTTTCGGGCAAGCAGAAAATGCCATTGTTTTTGACAAAACTTTATTATCGTTACCTTTAAATAAAGGTAACCAACAACTGCTATCAACACTGGAGAGTCATGCTCAAGCATTAATTTCTGATCTAACAACAGAAACCGATATGGCGACTCAACTAAAAAATAGCATAGCGAAGTCGCTTAAAACCGGCAATTTTCATCAACAAGACATTGCCGAGCAATTTGCTATGAGCGCTAAAACCTTGCAACGGCGCTTAGCAGCGTCAGGGATAACATTTCAAGCCGTACTCGATGAAACGCGACTTCAGTTAGCAAAAACACATTTAGCCGCAAGTAAATTGAACCTGAATGAAATCAGTATTGAACTGGGCTTTACCGAACCAAGATCTTTTTATCGTTGGTTTAATAAACTCACCCAGCAAACACCGGGCGATTATAGAAAAAACCTCATAAATAATAATACTGAATAAACTTGGTATAACAAACTGCACTTATATTTTGAGCAAGCATATTAATTTAGATATAAAGCGTAGGCGTAGACCTAACTAAATAAGCTTACTAGCCAATCAAAAGTTAGTACTGTGGTAAAGATTTTTAAACCGATCAAGCCTAAAAAAAGCACAATGAGTAGTACTTTAACTTTGCTACTTTTGATATTATTCCAATACAATAATTTTGCTTTAACTTCGCCCTTAAGCTCATCCATTGATTCTTTCATAATAATATTCCTTCTAAATTACTACTTAGCACTAAATAAAAAACGGTGGCTAACGTTGTGCTTACTACTCTAAGAGCCTAAGAAACGACAGCCGTTGAAACTAGCCTTTTGCTAATAACTGATCTAACCAACGCCCCGGTAATAAGCGCTTAAGCACCGAAAAAATCTTAGTTGGTGTAGTAATGCGATAGCGTAATCTAGGGCGCTTGCTTTCTAAAGCATGAATCAGTGCTTTAGTGACATCAATAGGCTCTAACGTGAACGCTGCATTTGATTTTTCACTGGTTAAACGCTCGATTTGCTGTTGATATTGTGCTTTATGGACACTGTTGTTTATATCAATATTACTTTGAAATGCCGTTAAGGCATTAGCACGAAACTGTGTATTGATAGGACCTGGCTGTAATAGTACCACCGCAATATTAGCCGTTTTTAATTCTAACCTTAAAGTATCCGTTAGCCCTTCTATTGCATATTTGGAGGCGTTATAAGCACCACGATAGGCCATGGAAACAAAACCCAATACTGAGCTACATTGAATGATTCGGCCATGACCTTGTTGCCGCATCACCGGGATAACTTGCTTGGTTAGTTCGTGCCAGCCAAAAACATTAGTGTCAAACTGCGCTTTTAGTGCCTGTGTAGGTAAATCTTCTAGCGCACCAGGTTGGCCATAAGCGCCATTATTAAATAAAAAGTCTAACTGGCCACCCGTTTTTTCAAGTACTTGTGTAAGCGTTTGTGTAATGCTTTCAGTGCTTGTTAAATCAAGTAGATAAGCAGTTAAGCCTTTAGCTTGCAGCTCAGCAACATCTTGCGGATTACGCGCTGTCGCAAATACTTGATAGCCACGTGCCGACAACGTAAGCGCAGCATGTAAACCTATACCTGATGAGCAGCCGGTAATTAAAATAGATTGAGTTGACATAAAGTGATGACAAAAATGAAGAACAGATAAATAGTAGCTTACTTGATTACCTTAGCCTTGAGAACTAACAGACAAACTTAATTACATTATTGTTGTTAAAGTGAAGTCATCAACAATTAAGCTGTAATCATATGAACTTGCGATTTTGCACCGAACACATTAGCTTACCACTCGTTATGGCTGAAGTTGCAATATGCAGTAAATATTTACAAGCTAATAGCCATATTATATTGAGCACCTGCAATCGCTTGATAGATTATAAATGCAAAGCTACTGCCTTCTTGCAGAAAATAAGGTTATAAATTAATAAATAATGCAAAGGAGAAGCCACTCACTTATGAATATACTCAAGCGTTACCATGCAATTTCTTCTCATGTTCTTTGGCTTAGCGTGATTATTATTGGCTTTACCACCATGAATGCCAACTCGCATGAGCTAGGCCCTAGGTTCGAAGGACATGAGTTCAAAGAAAACGAGCCAAAAACAACAACAAATGGTATTGACCAATCTTATAATATTCACTTTGCTAGCAGTATCCCCGAGCATAAAAAAGTTCAACTTAACACTTGGGTTGGCCACGCACGTAGAGCCTTACGGCTAGTATATGGCAAATTGCCGGTTGAAGACTTTGTCACTATTATTAAAGCTAGTCATGGCGGTAAGAGTGCGGTGCCTTGGGGGGAAGTTAATAGATATTCACCGCCTGAAGTGACTTTAGTGGTTAATATCAATAGTAACCTTGAGGCCTTAAAAGCAGACTGGACGATTTATCATGAATTTAGTCATTTACTTATACCTTATGATGCTGGTGATGCGAGATGGTTTTCAGAAGGTTTAGCCAGTTACTACCAAAATATCACTCAGGCTAGGGTGGGTATGTTTGACGAAAAAACCCTATGGCAAAAACTTTATGAAGGTTTCGAGCGTGGTAATAAACAGCAAAACTATGCTCATCAAAGACTAGATTACCTCAGTGATCACATCGGTGAAAATCGTAATTTTATGCGCATTTATTGGAGTGGTGCACTGTATTGGCTTAAAGCTGATATTGCACTAAGAACATTAGCCAAAAATACCGCTACGCCCTACTCGTTAGATCTAGCCTTAGCACAGTTACAAGCGTGCTGTTTTGATCGTTACCTCAGTGCTACTGAAATATCTCAAAAGCTAGACGAGTTAAGTAAAAGCAAAATATTTACCTCGTTACTCAATGAGTTTTCAGCAAGTTATGCTATTCCTGATTATTTGGCACCATTACGTTCATTAGGTGTGGAAGTTATCAACGGACATATCAGCTTAAATGACCAAGCTAAACTTAGCCCACAACGGCGTGCAATTTATACTCATGATACTTCAAGGGTATATATGGATTCATTAAAACCAGTAGAATAAAAATTACGCTTAAACGTAGCCTAATACCTCGCTTTAAAATTACTATTGCTCAACAGCACAGAATTAACTACCCTGTCGCCTATTGTTAGACTTAATTGCTGCTAAAAGCACGCAGCAATCAATATTAAAGGAAAGCACATGCCAAGAAGCTACTTATCATCTATACACATCTACATAATTACTATGTTATTACTGACATTAACCGGATGTTTTAACCCAGATCCGGCAATGAAAGCGGTGAATACTTATGTCGAAGAACAAAAAATAGATAAGAGCCAAGACCATTGGAAAACCCAATTAGTTAAACCTGAGGTAGTTGAATTTAACCCTGAAGCACAATATTTCTGGGATTTAGACACTAGCGAAGGAAAATTAGTGGTAAAGCTATTTCCTGAAACAGCCCCAATGCATGCAACAAGCACGATGTATTTAACACAATTAGGCTTTTATGATGACTTAGTTTTTCATCGCGTGATCAAACAGTTTATGGCACAAGGTGGTGATCCATTAGGCAACGGTACCGGTAACCCAGGTTATAAGTATGCTGGAGAATTTGACGACTCGTTAAGCCACGATAAAGCTGGGTTATTGAGTATGGCAAATTCTGGACCGAATACCGATGGTAGTCAGTTTTTTATCACCTTTAAGGCAACCCCTTGGTTAGACGGCAAACATACTATTTTTGGTGAGGTGGTTGAAGGCTTAGATACCACATTAGCCGCGATAGAAGCTTTAGGTAGCCGCTCAGGTCGCACACAAAAAGAAGTAAAAATTATCAAGGCAACAATTCGTATTGAATAGAATAAAGCGCAAAGGTGTAGTAGTTCGCTAAAGGTAGTTTCGTTTAGGTTTAGTTACTCTAGCCATCTATATTTAGCCTATTAACAGGGCCATGTAAAAACAAACCAACGAGATTTAAATTATGAATCAAGATTTAAAGTTAATAATAAAAAACTATAAAGAAGATAAAGAAACCGTATATAACAGTTGGTTTGTAAATAATGATGAAAGATTAAAAGCATTTCGTACTATTCGAAGAGGCGTATTTAATGTCATTAAGGATATAAAGAATGGTAATTTTGGCAATGACTTTAAAGGCTCATCCTTAGAGTTTGTCTTGAACTGCATTACGGAGCAAAAGCAAATATTTAAAGGTGCTTCACATCCTTTTTATTGGAAACCAAAATTACGAATACCCGATATCTATGAAAATGAAGAAAACAAATTAGCTTTTGGCCAGTTTCTTGAAAAATGTATAAATGCCACAAAAGAAGAGCAACTACTTAAAGAAATAATCTTACTCGACAAAAGAAAAATTAAAGGCTTAGGCCCTGCGGTTGCAAGCATTATGTATTTTTTACACCCGACAATTATACCACCTTGCAATACCGCCATTGTTAATGGTTTTAATTCACTATTTAAAGATAAAGTTAAGCTCGGTTCATGGGCTGAATATTTAAGAATGAGAGAAATTATAATTGAAAAAAACAATGAATTGAAATTTGAATTATCAAATGATTTAGGCGCTTTTGCAGGTCTTTTATTTGATGTTGGAGAAAAGAAACTATTAATTAGCAACGATCATATTTCTGATGAAGAGAGAGTAAAAATAGATAAGAAACTCAAAAAAAGGCACAAAGAAGTAATAAACGAAATGGAGGAAGAAGATCTCCATACAGAAATGCAATATCACATTATGACCATTGGCGGAGCTATAGGCTATGATGTTATCGCAGCTTCAAATGACCGTTCAAAATGTCACAATGGTAACAGTTTATCATTCATTAGCCTTAATAAATTTCCTGAATTAAAAGTCGCAAAAGATACATACAAAACTATCAAATTGATTGATGCTGTATGGTTTGACAAAGACACAGACAATATCGCTTGCGCTTTTGAAGTAGAAAAGAGCACCTCTATATATTCAGGAATATTAAGACTCACCGACCTGCATTATTCCTTTAAAAAAAATCCTCCGTCTTTATATCTCATCATTCCGGATAATCGAGAAAAAGACGTTTTATTACAACTACAAAGACCATCTATAAAAAATAACAACATTGAAATACTCTACATATTGTTTTCCGAATTAAAAAACAACTGTGATGCAATATGCAAGTTTGGCGAAGATAAAGAAATACTTAGAAAAATATCAAAAGTTGCTAATTGAAAAATCATATAAGAACTGCTGTTTCCGACAATTTAAAGCAACACGTTTTTGCATTTAAAAGAAAACAGAAAAATTGAAGGCCCCCACTTAAAAAGCGACATAAAAAACTGCTGTTGATTAAACTTATACCATTTTACTAAGTTTCTTGGGGGCGTTCAAAATTCTGTGTCAGCTTAAATTTTTAAATAGCCAATTTACTTATTTAGTGCTGCTTTAGCTGCTTCAACTTTACTAAAATCAAGCCCTAACTCATCAACTGCTTCTTTAATTAACGCTGGATTTTGCATTAACAGCATCATCATAGCTTGTAATTTTTCTTGTGGAATACCTAATTGCTGCACGGTTGCCATTGCCATTAATGGGTTTTCTGTTAGTGCTTGAAATACAGCTTTGGTTTGTTCATCGCTAACGTTATGTTCTTTCAAAATTGCAATAATTGGATTCATCAGTTTTCCTATTTCCTACTTGTTTGTTTATTAATTTCTACACCCGCAATTACAGTTAATATTGGTGCTTGAGGCATACATTTCAACTTAAACAGGTAATATACTAGCGCTTTGTTCTTACCCACTTATGATTTAGCTTTATTAATTAAAGTTAACCATTAATATTAATTACGTTTATTTTTTGGTACATAATTTAAAATTGACAGTGGCACAACTTTCTTAACCGGAAATTCATCAAATTCTTTACGATCAATAATATGCCCCAACCTGCTTTCAATCGCGCATAAGTTTCTAAAGTTGTCTTTAGCAACAAAAGAAACCGCTTCACCACTCTTACCCGCACGGCCGGTACGACCAATACGATGAATATAGTCATCAACCTTATCAGGTAAGTCATAATTAACCACACGAGCTAATTCACCAATATCAATACCGCGTGCCGCAATGCCCGTGGCAACTAGAAAATTAATCTTACCCGCCTTAAAATCATTTAGTATTTGTTCTCGTACGGCTTGGGTACGACCACTATGAATTGACTCAGCTTTAATGCCGCGTTTTTCCAATTGACTAACAAGCTTTGCAGCACCATGTTTTGTCTCAATAAAAATTAATGCCTGCTGCCATTGCTGCTCTTTAATTAAATAACTTAATAACGCTGACTTATTAGTTTTATCCACCGTTACTAACCACTGGGTTATTTTTGGTTTTGATGCTTGGCTTTTAGTAACAGAAATTTCAGTAGCACGATGAATAGTTCGTCTTGCTAAGGCTCTGATATCATCAGAAATGGTCGCAGAAAACAATAAGTTCTGTCGTTGCTCAGGTAAGCGTTCAATAATCTTATTAATGTCGTCGATAAAGCCCATATCCAACATCCGATCGGCTTCGTCCAAAACAAAAGCTTCCAGCTGGTCAAAAACTACCGCACGTTGATGTGCCATATCAAGTAATCGTCCAGGCGTGGCAACAAGGATATCAATTCCCCAAATTAAGCGTTGCTTCTGCGGCTCTATTTCTGTGCCACCATACATTGCCATAGAACTGATATCCAAGTATTTACCGTATTGAGCAATACTCGCTTCCACTTGCACTGCTAACTCACGCGTTGGCGTTAAAATCAGCACACGAACGCGTTTACCACGTAAATGACGCTCTTCATCACCTTTAGCGGCGCTTAATCTTTCTAACAATGGTAAGACAAAACTGGCCGTTTTTCCTGTGCCGGTTTGCGCGGCAGCTATAATATCTTTACCTGATAAAATAACAGGTATCGCCTGTTTTTGAATTTCAGTAGCTTCAGGGTAATTTAAATCAGCTAGCGCGTTTACGATTGGGGCTGACAATCCAAGTTGGGAAAATGGCATTAAAAATCTCTTCAGGTCTATACATACGAACAAATGAGGAAAATTAGATAATTCTCTCAATATTAGTGGCGATTATAGCATTAATAACCCAGAGCATGTAGCCAACTTTATGATGGTTAGAGTGGGCATTTAAAATGCTTAAGTCGTCATTAACTGACTACCCAAAAGTATGAAAATTACTTATAGATATAACAGCTTACAGAAATTCAATAATTATAAACTTTGTTATACTACAATTTCATTTATCATGTTTTTAGTTGTGTTACTAAAACGGTAATGTCATAGTTAATATAATCATCTACTTAGATTAATTGTGTAATGGAAAATACTGATAATAAAAATGATAACGATGACATTTCTTATGGCAATGTTTACGTAATGACTCATTCATTTTTTAGTGACGTGATAAAAATTGGCTGTACCCCAACCGACCCAGACGAGCATGCAATAGCACTATCAGAAAAAACACCAGGTGACTACAAAGTCGTGTTTTCGTTAAAATGTGCCAATCCCTGTAAAGTAAAAAATCAAATTCGTGAATATTTAAATGCTAAAGAGTACGTAAATGAATTTTATCAAGTTCCCGCTGAAGTAGCAGAAAATCTTCTAAAGCGCGAAAGCTTAAGGATCCCTATTTTTAACGCAAATTAAATTGTCACCCGACTATTTATTTGAACTTATGATAAGCAACCTGACTAACAATCAACATTTCACTACCTGCGCTACATAAATAAACCTAGGTACTTGCTGCTTATAGCCGTTGTTTTTTAGTTTAAGCGTGCTTAGTTAATAAAGGAAAATAGCATTAAAGGCATAATACCAAACCGATTAAGTTTGTTCTCTCTCAGCGGTTATCGAATCGCTGACAAGCTCCCCAAGGGTGATTTTAAAAGGCTTACAGGCCGCGTTATTGTTCGATAAGGCTCTCACAGGGATGTGAGTCATTAGAACAACATAGGAGCAGTTGTCGAGAATAACCATTATCTTCAATCAATGCCTTACCTACATGGATGTTGGTCCTTAGCTTCAGTCTGGAACTGTGAACCTGTGCCGCTTAGCCTTTTAAGTTTCACTGACTGGAAAAAAACTTAGAAGAATTGGTATAATTTTATATTGCATCGCCTTTTTACTCCCAAGTATGGGAATTTATCCTATTCATTACTCAAACAACGAACTATTTTTACTATCAGTTTATTACTCAGGTGTTTATGGTCCCTCATTTTATGACTCACTTTCTTCAGTTGGCAATGCTGATCACCATAGTAATCATTAGCATAATTGCATTCGACATATTGCTGATTAATCATTTCAGTATTGGATTTATTTGTTAGACTCAATAAGGCTTGCGTGTTATCAGTGATACTTTCAATGATGTTGTTAATTATATTTTTCATGTAATCGACCTGTGAATGAATAATAAGTTTATTGTACCGACCTTTTTCATACAGTAAATTTGATAAAATTAATAAAGTAATTCTAAAAAATAGATGCATAATATTATTGAATGAGCACTATTCTCTACCAAAGTAAGCTTTAATGGCACTTTTTCGCGAGTTGTTCACTAAAGATATCACGCAATAGTGTCAGCTCATTGGTTCTTACATAATTAGGCCTAATAACTAATGCTATAGTACGATGTGGTCCTGGCTCGTTTAAATGAATCGCTCTAATTTCTGATTCATCATAAATTAACTGATCTAGCGCCATTTGGGGTACTAACGTTGTACCTAACTTACCTGCCACCATTTGAATTAAGGTATGCAAACTGGCTGAGTCAAAGTCGGTGTCTTGTTTATCATTTTGCATACTACATGCGGCTAATGCTTGATCTTTTAAGCAATGACCATCTTTTAACAGCATTAACTTATCAATTTCTAATTCTTCACTGGTGATTTCCTTTAATTGACTTGAGCATTCATCTTTATGGCTAACCCAGTAAAAGTCTTCTTGCCAAAAATCAAAGTTCATTAAACCATGAATAGGAAATGGTAACGCCAGTATAGCGGCATCAATATCACCGTTTCTGACCATATCAACTAATACCTGAGATTGTTCTTCAATTATTTTCAATTTAAAATTTGGATGTTGTCGTCTAACTTCGGGTAATACTTTAGGTAACAAATAAGGACCGATTGTAGGAATAACACCAATAGTCATAGAATTAATGAATGATGCCTTATTCGCTTGCGAAAGTTGCAGTAACTCATCTAATTCAAGTTTAACTTTCTTTGCTTTATCTAAAATTAATTGACCATTACTTGTGATCAATACTTGCTTATTATTACGCTCAAAAATGGTGGTACCTAACTGTTTTTCAAGTTCAATAATCGCGGTGCTTAACGCAGATTGTGAAACATTACAGGCATCTGCCGCTTTCTTAAAGTGCAAGGTTTTCTCAACAGCTAAGGCATAGTGCAATTGTTTTAATGAAATCATAATTTTCCGTTTTCAACATCTGTTGATATCACTGATATCAGGTTAACATTGATAGTTGTTATTGAACGTAAAGCTCAGTTTAATCAATTTTTTATATTATATCATCATAGATAAGCTTATCTGACTCCCAAAGTACTGCCTTCTTTTAAAAAGAACATTAAGCCAATGATTTAAAATGGTAAACCTAACCATTGAAAAAACAGAACACTATCTTCCAATCAATCAATTATAAAAATAAGCAAAGCAGCTCTATGCTTTAAGCATCAAGATTTACCTAAATATATCAAAATAAATGTCGGGGAATAATTATGCTTAAAAAATCACTTCCATTAGCTGCCGCAATATCAGTAGCGATATCAACAATCACCTTATCGACTTCAGCACTCGCTGCAACAGTCGCTAAAACTAACCAATTCTGGTGGCCTGAGCAATTAAACCTCAGCCCTTTGCGACAACATGGCGCTGAATCAAATCCATATGGCGAACAATTTAATTACGCAAAAGAATTTGCCACAGTTGATATAGCTCAGCTAAAAAAAGATATTGAAACAACACTAACAGATTCAAAAGCCTGGTGGCCTGCCGATTGGGGACATTATGGTCCATTGATGATCAGAATGGCGTGGCATAGCTCCGGCGTTTATCGTGTCCATGATGGCCGTGGCGGTGCCTCTGGCGGACAACAACGTTTCGATCCACTCAATAGCTGGCCTGACAATGTCAACCTCGATAAAGCTCGTCGTTTACTCTGGCCGGTAAAACAAAAATACGGTCGTAAAGTTTCATGGGCTGATTTAATGGTGCTTTCTGGTAATGTTGCTCTAGAATCTATGGGCTTTAAAACACTAGGTTTTGCTGGTGGCAGAAGCGATGACTGGGAGCCTGACCTTGTATACTGGGGCCCTGAAACATTGATGCTTGACGACAAGCGCCGAGATAAAAAAGGTAAGCTAAAAGGTCCTCTTGCCGCTGTAGAAATGGGTTTAATTTACGTTAACCCTGTTGGCCCTCATGGCAACCCAGATCCACTGCTTGCTGCTAAAGACATTCGAATGTCATTTGGTCGCATGGCAATGAATGATGAAGAAATTGTCGCGCTTTCTGCTGGTGGTCATACATTAGGCAAAGCTCACGGCGCGAAAAAACCAGAGAAATGTATCGGCGCAGAGCCTGGTGCAGCACCAATCGAACAGCAAGGTTTAGGTTGGAAAAACAGCTGTGACTCAGGAGTAGGTGCAGATGCAACCGGTAGTGGCTTAGAAGGCGCTTGGACTGTTACACCAACAAAATGGTCGTCAAACTATCTTGATAATTTAATGAATTTTACTTGGGTTAAAACCAGAAGTCCTGCTGGCGCTATTCAATGGACTCCGAAAGAAAAATTCGCTGCTAATTTAGTGCCTGATGCTCATATTCCTAATAAACGTAATGCCCCTATTATGTTTACCACTGATTTAGCATTAAAAGAAGATCCGAGCTTTCGAAAAATTGTTGAACGCTTTAGAGCTGATCCAAATGAATTTAACAAAGCATTCGCCAAAGCTTGGTTCAAGTTAACTCATCGTGATATGGGACCAAGAGCACGCTACGTTGGCGCTGAAATTCCCAGTGAAATATCATTATGGCAAGACCCTATTCCTGAAGTTAACGGGGCATTAATTTCAGCTACTGATATTAGTAAGCTTAAAAAACAACTGTTAAATTCGGGGCTTTCTAGTGAAGAGTTAATAAGAACAGCTTGGGCATCAGCGGCAAGTCATCGTGTTACAGACATGCGAGGAGGCGCAAACGGTGCTCGAATTCAACTTGAGCCACAAAAGAGCTGGCAGGTAAATAATCCCGCTGAACTGCAAGGTGTATTAGCTAAACTTAAAGCCATACAGCGTGACTTTAATCAGCAATCATCAAATAAAAAAGTTTCGTTAGCTGATTTAATTGTCTTAGGTGGTGCTGCTGCAATCGAGCAAGCCGCAAAAGCGGCAGGACACACAATTAACGTACCTTTTAGTGCTGGTCGTGCTGATGCAACTCAAGCCCAAACAGATGTAAAATCTTTTAATTACTTAAAACCTGATGCTGACGGATTTCGTAATTACTACAACGATGATAGTTACATGTCGCCTGCCGAAATGTTAGTTGATAAAGCCAACTTACTTGGTCTAAATGTACCTGAAATGACGGTTCTTGTTGGTGGTATGCGTGTATTAAACGCTAACTATGACGGTTCTTCTTCTGGTGTATTTACTAAAACTCCGGGTGTATTAACAAATGACTTTTTTGTTAACTTACTTGATATGTCAACAACATGGCGTAAAAATGAAGCTCAAGCAGGCTTATACCAAGGTTTTGATCGCATGTCGGATACATTAAAATGGCAAGCAACACCGGTGGATTTAATTTTTGGCTCTAGCTCTGAACTTCGTGCTATTGCAGAAGTTTATGCCTCTGATGATGCATCGGACAAGTTCGTTAATGACTTTGTTAAAGCCTGGGTTAAAGTCATGCAACTAGATCGCTTTGACCTTAAATAAGCGAAGATGACATAAAGTAGCAATGATCGTGTTTTAGGCTGATATTGTGAAATGATAGCGTTTTGAAATGGTGGTCTTTTGAAATAAAGTTGTCATAAAACCGGTAAAAACAAAAAGCGAGTAAAGCTATCTAATAGCACTACTCGCTTTTTTATAGTTAGCCCATTACCACTGCATTGGGTCAACTTTATAATACTGGGTTAATTGTCGATATAGCTTTGGATGCTGGTGATTAAATTGCTTAGATTGCTCAAAAAACACTTCCGTTGCCACCGCAAAAAATTCTGCTGGGTTTGTTGCCCCATAATAATCAAATAGCGATCTTGCCCCGGTATTAGCCTGCTTTTTTAGTAGCTCAAATTGTTTGGAAAAAACTTCTGACCAACATTGATAGCTTTGTCCACTGTCTAATATTGGTGCGCCATTAGCACTGCCATCTTCTTGGTCAAGTTGATGGGCAAATTCATGAATGACCACATTACGGCCATCATCTGGAATTTCTGCCCCTTCTAAGGTATCTTGCCACGACAAAACCACTTTACCAAAATCCCAAGATTCGCCAGCTAAAACTAATTTTTGAGTAAAATAAACCCCGTCTCCACTGCGTGTTTGTTGCTGTTTAACAAAGGCACTAGGATAAACTAAGATGGTTTGCAATTTCGGGTAATAGTTAGTTTTACGATTAAGTAACAACAAACAAGCTTGTGCTGCGATGGTGATTTTTATTTCATCAGTGATCACCACACCATTACAGCCCACAAATTCTTTTTCAGCTATAAACACCTGAATATGCTGTTTTAACTGTAATTGTAGATCTGCCGGCATCTTTCTGAAATAAGGAATTCTTTGTTGAATAATTTTTCGCCATGATTTTTTAAACGGTTTAGCTTTTATCAAGCGACGTTTATGCTCCAACCAATAAGGCTTTCCAGCTAAATAGGCAATGAGTAGTAAACCAATAAATACAGGTAGTAAGTATGACAACATATTAAAATAACCAGATAAGCTTTATTAGTAAATGTGGACAAGTGAATCAAATAGCAAATTATTTTTATATATCAGTCTTATAAAGCCTTGATAATAGATAAATTAAAAATAATTAAAAATAATTAAAAAAAAGATAAAACAATTTGAACTTAACTCACAATAAGCACTCATACTAGGTGAGAGAGTTTATTTCCCTAGTGTTTTATGTTTTTATAATGCGTTTACTTATTTATAGTAAACGCTTTTTTTTGGCTGAAATTTAGCCAAAAAAAAGTCTTACAACTTATAATTTAAATTCTTTGTTAATCCGCAGCCAATAAAAAAGCCAATAGCTGAAATAGGCATTGGCTTTACGTAGCGTTACACTTTATTGTTTAGCTAGCTATATTTTAGCCAGCATTATTAACTTCCAGCGGCTATTTTTCGCGCTTGATGCAATTTTTTATAGCTATCGATTAATCTTAAATGTTTATCTAAGCCTTCAAGGTTCATGCTGGTTTCGCTAAGACCGAAGAACTTAACATCGCCATTGATAGAGCCGATAACATTATCCATCACACTCTGACCAAACATGCGAGTAAAATTCACTAAGAAGTCTTCAAGTTCCATTTCTTCATCTAAAGCAATTTCAAGTACCGCCTGCATCGCTTGATAAAACAGACGTCGTTCAACAGTGTTATCGTTAAATTGTAAGAACTCTTCCACTAATTCTTGTGCAGCTTCCAAAGCGCCTAATGCCAAATAAATAAGTAACTTAAGCTCTAGAATGGTCAGTTGTCCCCAAACGGTATTTTCATCAAATTCAATACCAATTAAGGTACGAATATCAATATAGTTATCAAGTTGACTGTCTTCTAAACGGGTCACTAAACTTTCTAACGCGTCGTCATCCAAAATATGCAGGTTGAGGATATCTTTACGATAATTTAGCGCTTTATTGGTATTATCCCAAATAAGGTCTTCTACCGGATAAATTTCTGAATAATCAGGTACTAATATACGACAAGCGATTGCACCAAGTTGGTCAAATACCGCAACATAAGCCTCTTTACCTAAGTCTTTTAAAATAGCGAATAAACAGTCGTTTTCTTCTGCACTGCTACCAGAGAAATCCCACTCACTGAACTCATAATCATGCTTATTGCTAAAGAAGCGCCACGAGATCACCCCTGTTGAATCAATAAAATGTTCAACAGCATTTTCTGGCTCTGATACCGCCAAACTATTAAAAGTTGGTCTTGGCACATCATTTAAGCCTTCAAAACTACGACCTTGTAGCAATTCAGTTAAACTGCGCTCTAACGCCACTTCAAAACTTGGATGCGCGCCAAAAGAAGCAAATACGCCACCGGTTTTAGGGTTCATCAGCGTGACACACATCACCGGAAATTGACCACCTAAAGACGCATCTTTTACGACAACAGGGAAGCCCTGATCTTCAAGCGCTTGGATACCAGCAAGAATGCTCGGGTATTTTTCAAGTACGTTTTTAGGTACATCGGGTAAAACAATTTCTTGCTCGATGATCTGTCTTTTTACCGCTCGTTCAAATATTTCAGACAAGCACTGTACTTGCGCTTCAGCTAAGTTATTACCTGCGCTCATGCCATTACTTAAAAATAAATTTTCAATTAAGTTAGATGGGAAATACACCGTTTCACCATCTGATTGACGCGTATAAGGAATAGCGCAAATACCACGGTCAATATTACCCGAATTTGTATCAATTAAGTTAGAGCCGCGCAATTCATCATCGGGGTTATAAAGCTCAAGACAATGATCATCTAAAATACCGCTAGGTAAGTCATCACTTTCATCTAACTCAAACCATTTTTCATTTGGGTAGTGAACAAAGTCACTGTTGGCGATGTCTTGACCTAAAAACTGATCATTATAGAAAAAGTTACAGTTAAGACGTTCAATAAACTCACCTAAGGCAGAGCAAAGCGCGCTTTCTTTGGTTGCCCCTTTACCATTGGTAAAACACATTGGCGAGGCAGCGTCACGAATATGTAACGACCAAACATTCGGGACAATATTACGCCATGAGGCGATTTCTATTTTCATGCCAAGGCCGGCTAATATAGCGGTCATGTTGGCAATGGTTTCTTCAAGCGGTAAGTCTTTGCCTAAAATAAAAGTACTGGCTTGTGCTGTCGAGCCTGACATCAACATAGCCTGCGCATCTTCTTCAAGGCTATCAACAAGGTCTACTTTGAACTCTGGACCTGTTTGTATCACTTTTTTAACCGTACAACGATCAATAGAGCGTCTGATGCCTAATCGGTCTTTTTCTGAAATGCTTTCTGGTAATTCAACTTGAATTTGAAATATTTGCTTATAACGATCTTCAGGGTCAACAATGTTATTTTGTGACAAGCGAATATTTTCAGTGGGAATGTCGCGAGAGTTGCAATAAACCTTCACAAAGTAAGCCGCACACATCGCTGAAGAGGCAAGGAAATAATCAAAAGGTCCTGGCGCTGAGCCATCACCTTTATAGCGAATAGGTTGATCGGCGATGACAGTAAAGTCATCAAATTTAGCTTCAACTTTTACGTTGTCGAGAAAATTAACTTTAATTTCCATTGAATTGGGCCCTACAATTGACTGCTGTTATTGGTGTTATTTCTGTTTGAAATCTTACCACATAGCGAATTTATCTTAATGAGGGGAATTATCGTTTTTTTTCGCTGAATAGTCTTGGGTTAATTGCATTAAATAACGAATTAGCCACTTTAATTGAGACTGAAAGTGTTCAAAGTGCAGGACAAGCTATTACAGGAATTAGTGTTATGACTCTTTTATGTTACGACATCACTTAGTATTAAGGCTGCCAATGATACAAACTTAAAAAAAGGCCAATAATAAATTATCGGCCTTTCGTAGATTATAGTTAAATTTTTTGTCCGCTATAACTTAACGATAATGACATTATGATGCAATAACTCACTTAATTATCAAACAATTATCAAACAATGAAGTGAGTTGTCATTATGGACAATTTACGAACACTACATCTTGGCCTTCAATCTGAGGCTCAAAACGAAGATGACTTATCGAAAGTTTAACAGCAGCCTTGGTATAAAGCGCAAACGGTGAAACAATTTCATTCATTTTCACACCTTTATCAGCAAAACATTTTAAAGCAATCCCTATATCTTGCCATTGTCCTTCCGGCAATGCTTGTAGTTGACTTTGTATATCAATGGCGGCTCGACAACTGCCTAAGGCATCGCCTATCGATTCACAATGCATTTCAACATCAACAGGTTTATTGATATTTCCTTCACGTTTTAGCGTTACCACTACAGCTGAATTTTGCTCAAGTTCAAACGCCAGATCTTCCCTGAAGCTGCTTGTAAATATAACGCCTGCTTTAGCATCACCATTAGTTTGCAGACGGAAAGCATCTTCTTGCACTACCTTATCAACGGTTCGGTAAAGTACACCCGGTAAAGTTGCGCTATTTGAGCGTAACTCAAACGATTGCTGTTCTGACGTTAAAAACATACGCCATGGTTTTAGTACTTTCCCTGAAAATATATCGGTATTTTTAATATGGCTATCATCAGTACTGGCTTGTTCAGACAGATGATCAGATAACAACATTTGCTCTGTATTCTCTTGATAGCTCAAGCCATACCCATAAGGCAATAATGGTTCATAAACCTCATCGAATCGGTTCACCACTTGTGTCGCAGTTTTTGGCCAAGAAAATGAAAGCTTACCTTTAAAGTCATGTTGTATCTTATTATTTTCATCTCTTAGCAGAACATCTGCAACAGCTTTACCTTCTGAACCTGGAAGCCAAGCGGCAACAAAAGCATCACTCGCATTTAGTTCAGCGTTAACCCACAAAGGTCTACCGGTGATAAAAATGCTCACCACAGGAATTCCTTGTGCTTTAAGTTTTTTTAATAGAGCTAAATCAGTTTGCATACCTCGTTGATAAGCTAAGTTGTCTTTATCTCCATGGCCCTCGGCATAAGGCTCTTCACCGAAAACAACGATAGCAACATCAGGTTTTTGCAAAAATAGCCCCTCCTCACTTAAGGTAACACTTCCTCCTGCAGCTTTAATTTGTGTTGCCAAACCTTGGTAAATTGATGAGCCACCAGGAAAGTCATCATTACTATTATTTGTGCCCTGCCAAGTAATACTCCAACCACCAGATTGCTTGCCAATATTATTGGCGGCATCACCGGCGACTAGAATATTTAACTTAGGTGAAAGCGGTAATATATTGGCTTTATTTTTCAATAAAACTAAAGATTCTCTTACGGCTTGTCGCGCGACTTCGCGATGCGCTTCGCTGCCAACTAATTCAGTTTTTCCAGAAAATAGTCTATTGGCTGGGCTAGGTTTATCAAATAAACCTGCGCGTAATTTAACTCGCAAAATACGACTAACAGCATCGTCAATTCGAGAAGGTAAAATAATCCCTTGCTTGACTTGTGCTATCGTATTTTCCAATAAGGCTTTCCAAGCATCGGTTGGTACCATAAAAATATCTAAACCAGCATTTATCGCTTGTGGACAATTGTCATTGCTACAACCGACAATTTGTCCGTGTCCGTTCCAGTCACCAACGACGAAACCATCAAAGCCCATTTTTTCTTTTAAAACATCAGTTAACAAATAACGGTTGCCATGAATTTTATCACCATGCCAACTATTAAATGATGCCATAACAGATTGCGCACCAGCCGTTAAACCACCGACATAACCTTGAGCATGCAGATCATATAATTCTTGCTCTGATGTGACATTATCGCCTTGGTCATCTCCTGCAATCGTGCCACCGTCACCAATAAAATGTTTTACGGTACTGATCACCCGATCATCACCTAAAAAGTCATTACCAGCATGGCCTTGTAAGCCTTTAACCACAGAGGCAGCGTATGACTTAACAATTTCAGGATCTTCAGAGTAACCTTCATAAGTTCTCCCCCAGCGGTCATCTCTGACCGTTGCCACCGTTGGAGCAAAAACCCAATCGATGCCCGTAACCATAACCTCAGTTGCAGTAATTTTTGCTATTTGCTCAACTAATTGAGGATTATTCGCCGCACCTAAACCAATATTATGTGGAAACAACGTCGCACCAATAACATTATTGTGGCCATGCACCGCGTCTGTGCCCCACATAGTAGGAATAGACGAGCCATCTAGTGAGTCATCAACTGAGGCTTGATACATTGCCTCAGCTAATGCTATCCAATCTTGTGGTGTTGCATGTTTATTATTATTGGGGAATGCGCCTCCACCATTAAGATATGAGCCAAAACCATATTTACGCATATCTTCTGGTGTTATATCGCGAATTTCTGGTTGGATCATTTGCGCAACCTTTTGCGCTAATGTCATCTGTGACAATAAGCGCTGCACTTCTTGCTCAAGCGCGGGATCTGTTTTTACTTCAGAAACAATGTTTGGCCAAATGACGTGGTCTTTATTTAATCCGGCTGTTTTTTCAGCCGTTAATTGTTTTGATGACAGGTCGGCTTCATTGGCCACAGAGTTCACTTCTGTGGCTGAATTACATGCGATTAGGCCTAATGAAGATACCGTCGATAACAATAACAACGACAACAAAGAAAACTTATTCATTACGCTTGCTCCTTGCTAGAAAGTGTTGTCGGTTTAGCACCTTTTAAACCGTAATAAACAATATACACATAGCAGAGTACGGGTAAAATAAATGATAATTGCACACCAACAATATCCGCAATAGCTCCTTGAATCAGTGGAATGATAGCACCACCAACAATAGCTAAGCAGAGCACCCCTGCACCTTGCCCGGTATGTTTACCCAAGCCATTTAGCGCTAAACTGAAAATAGTTGGAAACATAATGGAGTTGCATAACCCGACAAGAAGAATAGCCCACATTGCAACGCTGCCACTGCTTAACATCGCGATGGTAATAAGTATTACAGCAGCAAACGCATTGAAGCCTAAGACCTTCCCGGCCGCTAATTTTTGCATTACCGCAGCACCAATAAAGCGTCCAACCATAGCTCCGCCCCAATAATAGGTTAAGTATTTAGCCGCTTGGGACTCCTCTAAACCAGCAACATTAGCTTCTCCAAAAAAGATAATTAAAAAGCTACCAATGGAGACTTCAGCGCCAACATAAACAAAAATGCCTAACGCACCTAAAACCAAATGACGATATTGCCAAGCTGAACCAGACAAAACTTCATCTTTAGTCGTTTCAGCACTGCTGATATGAGGTAATTTCAGCCAAGCAAAAATTGCCGCTAATAACAACAATGCCGCAGTAAGTATTAGATAAGGTACTTTAACTGAATCAGCAGAAGGTGCTACTTCCATAGCACTAGCAGCCTCATTAAGAATAAATAGCGCTCCCAAATAAGGGGCAACCGTAGTACCTAAGGCATTAAATGCTTGTGTCATGGTTAAACGTGATGACGCCGACTTTGCTGGTCCTAGCAAAGTGACATAAGGATTGGCAGAAACTTGTAAAATGGTAATGCCACTGGCTAAAACAAACAAAGCCGACAAAAACATGGCATAGCTATGCATAGAAGCCGCAGGATAAAACAACAGACACCCAAAAGCCGCAACGACCAAACCGGTAACAATGCCTTTTTGGTAACCGACTTTTTTTACCAAGTGCCCAGCAGGCAGCGACACTAAAAAGTAAGCGCCAAAAAAGCAAAACTGTACCAACATAGATTGGGTATAGTTTAAATCGAATATTGCTTTTAAATGTGGAATAAGAATGTCGTTTAAGCAGGTGATAAAACCCCACATAAAAAACAATGACGTTAATGAGATCAGGGCAAAACGGTTTTTATGAGATGCACCGTTTATGCTATCGCTACTATTTTGCTCTGAAATGACCGAAGTACCAGCCATAAGATTAATTCCTATAATATGAGAAGTCGATGTGAGATACGCCAATCATGCTCTTTAGAACGAGGAGTAAGACAATATTCACATCAAATAAAGAAGTGCGCTTACATGTTATAAATGCAAGCGCGATTGATTACCGTCTACTATCTAAAGCTATAACGTACACCCAAGGTATATCTCGAGCCGTACTGTCTTGCCGATAGAAATTGTGCTTCGTAGCGACCAAAGGTTTCTTCGGTTTCGTTATTTAAATTAACCCCTTCAACAAATACAGTTAGGTTTTCATTAATATCATAGTTAACACTCATATCGACTTGACCAAACTCTTTGGCAAACTGTGGAGGAGCATCAGCTGAACCTTGATCTTGACCGACACCAATTAAGTACTCATCACGCCATGCGTAAGTTAATTTTACTGACAAGCCATCTTTTTCATAAAATACTTGGAAGTTAGCTGAGTCACTTAAACCAGTTAACGGTGTTTGTGGCTCTAAATCTTTTATATCTGCAACTCGAGTTATATCATCAACATCAAACTCAACATCACCATCGACAAATGTCGCATTTGCGCCAAAACCGAAGCCACTTTCTCCAAATAAATGCTGAACAGCAACTTCAAAGCCATCAACTTTTTTATCATCAGAATTATTAAATGGGCTGGTAATATTCCACTCCATCAATGGATCGTCGGCCGCAGGCTCAATGTACCCTTGAGCATTTAAGGTTGCGCCATTGGCTTGCATTTGTGCAAAAATTTGATCACTGGTTGGATCGCCGCCTAAGTCAGCAACTGCCTGATTCCAACGAGGACCTTGGTAGATATCACGCATATCGCCAATGGTTGTTGATACACCTAGATTGCTTACGAAGTTTTTTACATCTTTTTTAAAGTAACCAACAGAGGCATAGCTACCTTCTGCATAGTAATACTCTACAGATAGATCAACGTTTGTAGATTGGTATGGATTTAAGTCTGTATTACCTTCACTACCAACACGGTTATTTACTCGAGTGCTTGCGCCTAATGTTCTACCGCCTGCTAAGGCACCTAAAGGAGCACGAGTAATAGTTTTCCCCCATGAGGCGCGAGCAACAATATCATCAGTAAGATCAACTTTGATATCTATCATAGGTAAAAACACATCATGATCTGCTTCTACCATATAAACCGTATTATCACCTGGTGCATTTTGAGTATGCCATTCTGAGCCACCTTTCCACCAAACCTCAGTTGGAATTGGCTGTAAAACATGACTCGTGACATCCGTTTGTTCATACCTAAAACCAACATTAATTTGCACAGGCAAATCAGCGACATCAAAATCCCACAAAGAAGACAAATAAATGCTATTGGTGTTTTCTTCTACCGAACTTCTTGAAACACTGCCCTGATCAAGATGTCGACGATCAGTTATGGTGTCAAAATAATCATCACCAAGTAAAGTTTGATTTAAGTATGCTTGTGAGCGTGCAACAGCTTCATCAAAGTCAAAGCTGTAATAATAACCAGCACCAATAGGGCTATCACCATTTGAAAACTGGTCCAAAAAGCCACTGGTGGTATTGTAATTAAACATACTGTCTGGAAATGCGGCAGAATAATTAGGGTTAAATAAGAAACCACCAATGAGCCCGCTCCAAGCATTCGAACCGCCCATCGTTTGCTCCGTACGAGCAACACCAAATTTGATGTGCATTAATGGAAAGTCATAAGGGTTTTCCCAGGTACCATCAATTTGTAATTGCTCAACTTCAGCCTTTCCCGGACTATGAGTAAATTGGCTAAAATGAGAATCTATTTCACTTTGTGCTAGTGTCGTTGAACCGTTTTTCCAGTTAATTATCCCTTGTGGGATATCACCGTTACGAAAATCATAGGTTTTATTAATTAATTGATCTGAGCCAAAGACGAGAGAACCTGCTGAGCCCAACCCTTGATCTTTACCATTATCAGTTTTGCTTTCTGAACTATGGTAGTCAAATGATAAACTTAGTTCATCGTTTGCTTGCCATTCGACATTAAAACCTAATGATTTTTCATCAACCTGGGTCGTATCGCGATTTGCAGTATAAGAGCCATCATTACCAGATAAATCGGCATATAAAACGGTACCATTTTCATCTAGTTCATAAGCATTAATATTACCGCCATAATCATGCCATTGCCCCCACCCTATGGCATTTGTGCCAGTAGTAGATTCACCCATAGTGTAATCAAGTGTCATGATAAGGCTATCAAGTGGCGCATACTGAAAAGTAACATTTGCATTCGTTCTTTCACGCTCAACATTCGCAATGCCGTAGTTCATATCTCGAGGAAAAAAAGCACCTGCAGCAGCATCTGCTGAACGGTTATCAATAATATTTTCAGCGTCTAAACTGGGAAGTTGAGCGTCAGTTTGGTATTGCCAACCTTGAATATTTGCTGATTGTTGCTGGAAATCTCGTTGCTGATGAGAAAACGAAAATGCAAGGCCAAAGGTTTCATCAGCAAAAGTATTGCTGTATAAAGCTGATAATTCAGGCGTAAAATCATCACCCTCAACATTCGATTCATCGTAAATGCCTTTAGCCGACATTGAGTATTTTTCACCTGGACTATTCAATGGTTTAACCGTAACAATATTAACAGTTGCACCTAAACCACCACTTGGATTTTCCGCACGAGCAGTTTTATAAACTTCGAGTGCCGAGACACCGTCTGATGATAAGTTTTCTAAGCTATATGAACGAGAGTTACCGGTACCTGGCATTTGACGGCCATTAAGGGTGATTAAGTTAAAGTCAGGGCCAAAGCCACGCACAGTAATCTGGCTGCCTTCACCATTAGAACGACTGACAGAAACCCCTGTAATTCGCTGTAAAGATTCAGCTAAATTAGTATCAGGAAACTTACCCATTTCTTCAGCAGAAATTGCATCAACAACCCCTGACATTTCTCTCTTTACATTCATTGAGCGAACTAAGCTACCTTTGATCCCTCGCACTTCGATGATTTCTATTTCATCATTGACTTGTTCCACTAAACTTTTTTCAGCGGCCATTAGCGGTGTACTCACGCTTACTGCCAAAATTGACGAAATAGTCAATGCTATACGTGTTTTTGTAAAAGTTGATTGTTTCATGATTGCCCTACTTACTTGAAATAGTTTGTTATTAGCGGCCTGTTTGGAAGATGAAAGCCGCTTAACTTTTAATGTCTATCTATGATGTGTCAGTTACGGTGTTGGCTCGTAAATCATTACGTTATCTAAACGATATATCGCACCTTCACCAGTACCCCAAGTAGGGAATACCATCACAACATCAATGAAGCTAATATCTAAACCCGCATCAAATAAAGTTTGTAATGCAAAGGTGTAAGTTTGCCATTCACCAACAACGGGATCATTGCCTTCGAGGCTTGAATTTAAAGCAAGCTCGGCAAAAGTAGTTGCACTATCAGATTCAATTTTAAGTAACCACGCAGCAGAGGCATCGCTTGGAGCGGCGACAACTTTAAGTTCAAATTGCACGACACCGTTTGCTAAAATACCTGAAGCATCGACAAACACATCATCATCGGCAAGAATCCCCATAACAGTGGGCTGTGCACCAATAACAAACTCAGCAGTCATACCATGAGCCGTGTCATCATTTTCCAGTGTTGGTATTGAACCACCACAGCAATCCCAGATTGTCCAGCCCGTCGCTGGTCCATCAGCAAATAACACATTATTAGCGGCTATAGCGGTTGGATCATAGATTTTTACATTATCGACAAGGTAGATTGCGCCTTCGCCAGCTCCCCATGCAGGAAAAATCATTAAAACATCAATGGCACTAACATCTAAGCCCGCATTGGCTAAATCAGCGAGATTAAAGGTATACGTTTGCCATTGTTCAGAAACGGGTGCAACGCCTTCTAAGCTATCGGTTAAAGGCAATTCAGCAAAACTCGCATTATTATCTGCTTCAACTTTAAACATCCAAGCAGCATCACCAGGCATGGCCGTTACTTTCATGTCAAATTGAATAACACCATTAGAAAGGATGGCAGAGGCATCAAAAGGTGCAGGAGTGGTTGTGTTAGGAGCACGAGAAATAAAGCCCATAACTGTAGGTTCAGCACCAATTGAGAATTGTGCAACATTGCCATGTGCTTCATTATCTAACTCAACAGTAGGTGTAGAGCCGCCACAGCAATCCCACATTGGCCAACTTGGATTCTCATCATCTGTAAATACGACAAGTTCTGGGCCTGCCGCTATATCGCCTTCTATTGAGAAATTACTAATTTGGTAGACTGCACCTTCACCAGCTCCCCAATCAGGAAAGATCATGACCACATCAATGGCACTAAGATCTAAACCTTTATCTGCAAATGCTGATAATGTGAAAGTATATGTTTGCCACTGTCCCACAACAGGATCAATGCCTTCAATACTTTCATTTAATTGAAAGTCTGCGGCAGTATCAGCATTGTTACTTTCTACTTTGAAATTCCAATTAGCGCTGGCAGCGGGAGCCGTCACCACTTTCATATCAAAAGTTATCACGCCATTTAGGTCAACGAGAGGAGACGCATCAAACGGAGTACTTTGCCCTTCTGGGTCAGTAATAAATTCACCTCTGGAAACAAAACCGACTACCGTTGGCTCAGCACCAATAACAAATTCTACTACATTGCCCTTATCGGCATCTGCAACCAGTGCAGGGGTAGAGCCACCACAGCAATCCCATGCTGGCCAATTAGGGTTAAATTCGCCTGAAAAAATATCGAGATTTTCAGCGATACCATCACTTGGTGGCACAGGAATAGGAGCTTTGCCTTCAACAAGTGCATCATCTAAGCTATCGTAGCCCGCTCTTACCGTATCACAACCTTGGCCGGTTTCAGGATCAGACTGACATTGATAAACTCTTACATAATCGACTTCAAATTTGTTTTCAGCATGAAAAGCTGTAGCATCGACACCTAAATTATTCACATTTTCAGGCCAGTCACCACCAACAGCAAAATTTAGAATTAAGTAAAACTCTTTATCAAATGGCGCGTTATCCCAGTGCGTGGTCAGTTCACCCGTAAGTTGGTCGTAATATTCAGTAAACCAACCTTGGTGAGTTAAGCCTATGGCTTGTTCTTTACTGTCGTAACGTACTTTTGATTGGCGTTGTGTGGCATATAAATAGTCATCCATATACCAACGAATTTCACCTTGTTGCCACTCAACGGCATAAGTATGAAAATCATCCTTTGGGTTTGCACCACCAGCTAAGCTATAGCCTTTACCCGATGAAGAATTATCAGGCCAACTTTTACCATAATGAAGCGTACCGTGAATATTGCTCTCAGTTTGACCTTCAGCGTCAGTGACACCTAAGTTTACGGATTCAAAAATATCGATTTCACCAGAGCGTGGCCACTCGCCATATTCTTCATTGGTTGGCATCATCCAAAAGGCAGGCCAACTTCCTTGCCCTGAAGGTACTTTCGCACGCATTTCGACACGACCATATTTAAAGTCGGCTTTGTAACGTGTGATCATTCGCGCTGAAGTATAAGGCAATGCCGATCCGTCTTCGGCAGGTAAGGCAACAAGATTTAACATGCCATCTTGTACAAATGAATTTTCAGCGTTATCGGTGTAACATTGTTTTTCTTGGTTACCACCGCCGTCACAGTTAACTTCGTGTGTCCAATTTTGCCCGTTGATCGTTTCGCCATCAAACTCATCACTCCACACCAAAGCCCAATCACTCACAGGCTGTTGTGGATCAATTTTATCAATTTTAGTTTCGGTTTCAGCACTACCACCACCACATCCAACTAAAGATATGGTTGATAGTAAAGCAAGCAACTGTGTAATATTTTTTGCAGCTTTTATCATAATTTGTTTTCCAATTACCCAACTATTTTTGCTGTGCTACATCAATCCAATTATTTTAATATTATTTAATTTGAATTCATTTCACACCATAGCTTGGCAGTCATATCGTTATTTAAATAACGAATATAGACTCCCCCCGAAAGCATACTGATTTAAATTACAAATAGTTACAAACGAAATGCGTTATGGTGGTTATAGCATGCGGTATGGAAGGTTTTAGCGGAAATCACATGACAAAACGGTACAAAAATACGATAACAGGTTACAGTTGTTTAGCTTCAACAATTTGTTGGATACTTGAGCTGAAATTACGACTAACTTTTAGTTGCACATCATCACCCAATTCAAGAATACTCTCACTGTTACGTAACGGCTTGATGCTTTTAATACAATTTACATTAACCAGTGTTGATTTATGAATTCTGGAAAAAATTTTCGGGTCTAATTGACTAGCCAATTTTTTCATGGTTATACGCACCACATGAGTTTCATGCTGGGTATGTACACACATATAGTCACCGGCGGCATCTATCCAACGAATATCCATTATTGGTAAAAATATTTTTTCGTGATCGTTGTTTTTAATCACTAACTCTTGGTTAAAAAGTGTTGGGAGCGGTAGATCTGACTCTAACCAGTTTTCTAACTCTGCAACAGCAATACCAGAAGTTTCGCCTAATGCTTGCAAAAGTTTGAATTTTTCTTTGCTGGTATCGATAGGCTTTACGCGCTGCATTATTCGCTGGACAGTTTTTTGTAAGCGCCCAAGGTTGGCGGGTTTCATCACATAATCAATGGCATTAAGTTCAAAGGCATCTAAGGCATACTCACCATAAGCGCTAACAAAAACAACCATAGGTAACACATCGCCCTGCAATGCCTGCACGACTTCAATACCACTGAGACCTGGTAAGCGTAAATCTAGAAATAAAACATCAGGGCATAAGGTTTGACACAAATGAATCGCTTGATCGCCATCACTAGCTTCAGCGATCACCTCAATTTCAGGTAACTTTTCCAACCTCAGCCTTAATCCTTCTAAGGCAAGAGGCTCATCATCAACAATGAGTGCGGTTAGTGGTTTATTGTTCATCGTCAGATCTACTTCTCAAAAGGAATAGAGATTGAGACAGTAGTCCCCCCCTCCTCGGTATCGCTAATTATGACATCATAATCACCATTAAACATGGTACTTAATCTCGCTTTGGTATTACTCAAACCAATACCAAAACCATCACTAACCTTACTTTGGCTTTCTTGGCCATTATCTGCAACTTCTATTGTTAGCCGTTCAGCGACTTTCTTCGCACTTATACGTATTTTACCGCCTGACTTTCTTAGTTCAATAGCATATTTAACGGCATTCTCTACTAGCGGTTGAAGCAGCATACAGGGAACATGACAAGATAATACGCTTTTACAAACTTCTATTTCTACATCAAGACGATTGCCAAATCTTACTTTTTCAATTGATAAATAAAGCTCAATTAATTCAAGCTCTTTTTGCAAACTTGTTTTACTTTTATCATTTTTATCTAATGAATAACGAAAAAACTCACAGAGCTTATCAAGCATTTCATTGGCGGTGTCATTCTCATTTTTATAAATTAATGTTGATATTGCATTCATGGTATTGAACATAAAATGAGGATTAAGTTGATAGCGCAGCATTTGTAACTGAGCATCCTTGGTTGCGGTTTGCGCTCTAAGTAACATTTCATGTTCACCTTGCAACTTAGTATTGTATAGCATAATAAAATAAATCGAGGTCCAAACAAACATAGTGGTTAATGAAAACAACAGCCAACCACCAAATTCTAAGGTGTTCCACGCTTCATTCCACTGCTGCTGATAAACCACCATTTTATAAAAACTAAGCTTGATAACATTGAACAGCAAGCCAAATGTTGCAGCAGAAACAAAACTGTACAATAAGGTTTTTCTAAGGGGTAAATGAACAATTTTACGAATCAACTGCCATTGTAAATATGATAATAAAAAACCGCTCAATGTTTCCAAAACCAGGTTCAATATTTGCCCTGAGAAATTAAAATCTTGCAGAGCCATCTGCGGTCGTATAATGGCTAAAAAGACTACTACAGCATAGCCTAACCAACCGGTGATTTGTAAAGTCCAAAACTGGTGGCTCTGCTTAGAAAAAGCTTGTGGTCCTAACTCAAGTGTACTTTCTTTGTGATTTTCCACAGCCATTCCCATTTAATTTTAATTTTAATTCTAATTCTAATTCTAATTCTAATTCTAATTAAGACGCTTAACTGGCCCCTCTAAACAATAAAGATATAACAAATACCACCACACGAGCAATAATTGCGGCAAGGCGAGTAAAATCTGCGACAACTCATGCAGAATGCCCTATAACTTGGCAAATGATCCGCCAAATATCTTAACTTAAAATTCACCTTGCATTTAAATAGACGATCGGTCTAATATAAAGATATGAACAAAGATAATATTAGCCCAAAACGTGGTAGGCCAGCTAAATCAGGTCGAGACAGTAGCCAAACCAAACAAGCACTTGTGCAAAGTGGCGTAGAATATTTTACTGAGTTTGGCTTTGCCGCT
>TARA_R110002124_G_scaffold287142_1_pt1 | contig 59345 bp, 55 predicted proteins | sample TARA_R110002124 | Tara Oceans TARA_R110002124 (sample SAMEA4397445) | marine metagenome | biome: Polar Biome; feature: [SRF] surface water layer (ENVO:00010504); material: water (ENVO:00002006), including particulate matter (ENVO:01000060) such as... | depth 5 m
GTCGACGGCACGAAGGCTTTTCCTTGAGGCCCAGGCGCGGTTCGAGTGTGCGCTCGACTGGGCCGCCGGCGCGGTCAACGATGGGTACCCGACCGACGACGGGTTCCTCTATGGCGACGAATGGCAGCTAAATTCACCGGACGTCGGCGACGAGAAGCAGTACCTCGTGAATGAGGACGGTGTTGTGGTCGAAGAGGGTGAGTGGCGGTTTTTGCTTCCGTTCTGGAATGTCGCCCAGGGCGATATGTTCCGCGACCGTTTCGGGCTTTGGGCGTTTCCGCCGGATGGCACGGGAATACCGTTCAGATTCACGCCGCGGACACTACTGTTCGATGCCAATGGCGACCTGAGGCAGACTCTATCCGAGCCGCGTAGCAAGGCCTTCAGCGTCTGGGCCGAAAACATTCCCCATCCCCTGCGCTGGGTGGCGGGCAGGCTTGGCCGTCTGCAATTGCGGCTTATGGCGATTGCCCATGACAACCCGCGTTTCGCCGGCCTTGTGGGCGATGCGCCCAAGCTTGTTTTGTTCGTCCTTACCAAAACGCCGGTCGAGCAAATGAACGACGAGGGCTTGGTGCGGGTGGCGGAGAATATCGCGACACACTCCCGTACCGCGCTGGTGTCGGAGGCCGTCGGTTGCCCGATCGGACCGTCCGCGGTCCGGTTGTTGGAACGTTGCTTGTTCCCGCCGCTCAGATACAGGCAGGCATGCGACTGGTTCTCGATCGTTATCGCGCATCCGCGGAAGCGGCGGGCGCTGACCCATTTCCACGCGATCTCGCCAGCGTTCCTGTCGGCCTTGGTAGGCACCCCGGACTGGGTGTTGACGGATGCTGTTGTGAAGTTCATCGACGAGGAGTCGGCGACGGTTCTGGAAAAGACCGCCCTTCTCGTCGCGGCGTCGGGCAGCGCCAAAGCCAGCGAGTTGTTCAGCGAAATCCTGTCGCAACAACGTAGCCGGCACCAGCTGCTTGCGGTTCTCCGCCGGTTCCAGCAACGCCTTGATTCCATGCCGCCACCGTTCGATGGGCGGCCATTCGGATTGTACCCGCTTGAAACGTCCGAAGACTTTCGTCGCGAGGGTTTGGCCCAGAGAAACTGTCTGCGTTCAATGAGGCCGGAGGACTTCCGGGTCGAAGGGGGTGTCTATCATTATCGGTACGAAGGGGGAGGCGTGCGCGCCACGGTCCGGGTCAAGTGCCTGTCGAACGGCGCCTGGATTGTGGCGCAGGCGCTCGGTCCGAGGAACCGGGATCTGTCGGTGCCGGACCTGCGGCAGATCGAACAAGCATTGGAACACGCGCAAATGCGCAACATGGTGCCGGCTGGCGGGGTCGATGCGGAATCCCAGGTTATCGCCCTGCTCAGGGCGTCATGGGCCAAGCCGTCTTTCTGGGATCGGACAAGCTGTAAAACGTCCTCCCAGTGTGAATAGGAGAAACTTGTGCTTCAATGCCCACGCCTGTCGAAGATGCCCGTGGTGGAAACGGCAGACCGAACCTTCATGGCATTCCGCCGCAATCGCGCCGGATAGCAAGGATGCGCTTATGAGCTTGACCGCCGATCCAATTACCGGGTTTTGGGGCGAGTACCGGTTCCTTTCGAATTTCTTTCCGGTCGATGTCGTTCTCGATGAGGAGGTTTACCCATCGGTTGAGCACGCCTACCAGGCCGCCAAGCTGTCGCCGTCGGATGCTGCCGGCAGGGACGCCATCCGATGCGCCGCAACGCCCGGCCAGGCAAAGAGGCTGGGGGGCAACGCGGCCCCCCGCGCGGGTTGGGATGACATGAAGGTCGGCATTATGAGGGATCTACTGCGGCAGAAATTCACACGGCCGGACTTGGCGGCGCGGCTGTTGACCACGGGCGATGCGGACCTGATCGAAGGAAATTCCTGGGGGGACCGGTTCTGGGGGCAATCGCCCGTAGGTGATGGCGAAAACCGGCTGGGCCGGCTGTTGATGGAGATCCGAAGGGACATCGCGGAACAATCACGGCTACTCTGTTGAACCGGCTTGGCGGATTCCGGTGGGCGGGCGGTTCCGGATCTGGTGATGCTGGCGGTGGCGGAGCGAGTTAATAAGTGGCGTTAATCCATTCCGTCTCGATGATCGTGTTCGGACGGCGCCGCATTCGGCGCGGCGTGCGACAAGGTGATCGCGAGCGAGGCATAGGCTCGGGCTCTTTGGCGGGAAGGCAAGGTCGCAAGCGCTTCGCGGACGGATTTTAATCCCCGGCAGCGGCCGCCCGCCGCCCGGGCGGCGTATATGGCGACAAGCACGTCCTCCTGCGCAGGCCCGTCGAGATCCGGCAAGAACTCCATGGCCTTGTCCGCCACGACGAGGGCGTCTTCGTATTGTCCTTGCCTGAGCAATTCACGCGCGGCTTCGGCGAGATGACCGGCGCCAAGGCCGGAAAAAAATATATCGGACCTTAGGTGCCCCGGGTTTGACCGACTCAATTCGGCGAACAAGGCGGCGAGCGTCTTGCCCTTGAAGAATGTCTGCCGCGCCGCCACGGCGGCCGAGGCGGCGGCGCGCAATGCCCTCGGATGATCGTTCGTCAGCAGGTGAACGGTCATGAGCCCGCGCCAGACATGATACAGATAAATGGCCGGCCCATTGTCGTGCCGGGCCAGGTCCCAAACCGTCGCCGAGAGCCTGCCGGCGCGGGCCGGGTCACCGCGGCGCGCATGCGCGGCGGCGACCTGAATCAGCAGGGATGCGCGAAGGGTGGGGGATGATCGCGCAATTTGTTCCGCATCGCCGAGGTTTCCCGAGGCAATCAAACGTTCGACGGCCGACCGTTCCGCATCGGCTCTTGCCCAGGCATGCTTATACCGGTGGCCGTACATCAGAGCGCCGCCAAAATCGTTCACGCAGCCGCTGAACCGGCTTAGTGCCAAGTACATGTGGCCGTCGCGGGTGGGCTTTAGTCGCGTGATCCAGGATTCGAAGAAGCGGCGCGCCTCCGGTTGGCCGGACCGCTCGGCGATGTCGCACGCCAGGCCGGCGATCACCGTAAAGCGGCCGTCATCCGGCGACAATCGCAGGGCCCAACGCGCGGCATCCTCGAACCTACCAAGTCCGCCCAGGGCGAAAGCGCCGTTCCAGACGACAAAGCGGCGGGTCAATTCGTGGCTCCCGGATAAGGGCAGGGCCAACAAACGTGTCATGGTTTCCTGCGCATCCGGCAATCTGCCCTGGCGGTAAAACGCAAGGGTCAGATCGTGCAGGATGGACGACTGGGTGTCCGGCCCGTCAATCAGCGGGAGCAGGGCGCGGGCACGATCGGGGTCTCCGACCGTCAGAAACGCGCGGGCGACCTGATCGCCCAGGAGGCCCTGATCCCGCTCCTGCCGATGTACTTGGAGAAGCAGATCGCCTGAAATCCTTGCGGATTCCACGGCTTCGGAAGCTGCCGTACATGGGTGATCGTTGGCCCTGGCCGGTGTCATGGTGATCATCAGTGCCGTGGTGGCAAGCGCCGCAATCAGCCGCATGTGTTCTTTCCTTTTTCCGTGCCTGATGAATAAGGGATGGAACAAGACGCCGGCGTTACCGGCGGGCGATACGATTTCATCCCTTCTAACGAGGACATATGGCGGGTGCGGTTATACCCGCGCGGAACGGTTGGCATAGGACATACGAGCGGGTCATGAACTTTTGTGAGGTCGCCGGAAATCTGGAAATCGAGGGCGACAAGGAGAGCGGCTACCTCATCCGAAGGCGCGGAAGCAATCGCGCCCTTTGGGTGCCGTCATGGCGGAACTGGACGGTAAACCCGCCCAGCCTGCGGCCGGCACCGGACGGTGGGTTCATTCCACCGGAATCGGCGCGCATTTTTCGTTCCGGGTATTCCTTCTGGCGAGAAATAGACCGCTTCCTGGATTTGAATATTGGGTGTTCGAGGTCTTCCAAGCCCGGCTTGGTCCATGAGCTTCTGAAAGAACTGTTCAATGAAATACCCAGTGCCTGCCGCCGATATGTGTCGCGCCATCGGGATCAAATGCTTCTGCTTCACCTTTTCTGTAAAACGAGCTTGCCGCCACGGAGATTCAGACCCGTAGCCTGCGCGGTGTCACCGACATGACCTTCCGGATACTTCGAGCCGAAGCCAGCGTTTCCGATCACCAGATCACGTGTATTTTGGCGGGTCCGCGTTCGCTCATGGGAAACAGCGGGCCTCTCCTCACCGGCGAGTGGGGATACGCGGCACGCATGAAGATTCTGAGATGGCTGGACCGCATGGTGGCGGGATCCTCCTTCGCCGAGCGGCTGGATCTCCTTATCTATCTAGTGAAGCTGCCGAAGGACTGGTTCACGCAATGCTGAACGGCCGTCTCGCGTTAACGGTCGACCAGCTTCATGTCATTCGGCATCTGCCACCCGAACTCAACTGCGAGCGGACCTATCGAGTGTTGAGCGGTATTTTCGTGCCCGGCGACACTGTGGTGGCGGCGAAAGGTCTGGCCCGGCTTTGCAGGGAGGAACTCCTGTGGCTGAGAGGGCAGCTGCAAACCTGCGATTTGGCCTGCGCGGAGACGGTCTTGGCCTGTTCGGTCATCCGGGTGATCGCGCGAACCGATACGCAGACTGCGAAACGTCTGGAACGAGGTCTACGGCAAGATATCCGGATCGCCAGGCGGTTCAGTGAAGATTTCATTGCGGATGCTCACAGGCATGCAGGCAAACTCTCCGGTTTGGCGGCTGCGGTGCCCGGATTTTTTGAATGGGTCGTCGATGAAGTCGAACGCGGCCCCAATTATGTGCTTTTCTGCCTTGATCTTCTCCGCCATCAGGATCCTGCCTATCAGGCGCGCGCCATGATGCACGGTAAACGCCTTCCGCTTTTGCGCAGGTTCTCGGGATTGAACATCACTCGGCCGACCTACCGGGCATTGATGAAGTTCTCTGCCGGGACGGCGCCGTCGAGGTTTTCCGACATGCTGCGAAAGGTTATGGATGCACAAGCCAATCCGCGACGGGCGCGGGCGATTGCTTCGGCAGAGACCCTGAACAGCGATCTATTGTCCTTCATCCGCGACGCACCGGAGGATTTTCTCCATGTTCCGCTCGTCAAGGTTCTCGCGGCGAGGGGATCCCGATTCTCCGTGAGTGCGGTCCTTGCACTTATGGAAACCTGCGGGGACGAATCCCTCGCGAAACTCCACACGGCCTTGAAGCGGATACGCGGTTCTCAAGACCTGGACAGAATTCTGGACCGCTATGGCCCGAAACCCGAGTTTCCACCACCGCCCTTTCCCGCCTGGGGCGGTCTTTCGCCTCTCGTGTCGCAAGACGAAATGCGCCGGGAGGGCCGGAAAATGCGGAACTGCCTGGGTTCGCTCGTTCATGGGGGGGTTGGCCCCGAATGTCCTAACCCAGCTTACTATTACCGATATAAAGCCGACGGGGTACGGGCGACCGTCAGGCTGCGTCGAAAGGCCGACCGCAATTGGCATGTCGTTGAGGCAAAGGGGCCGGGCAATGCGCAACTGACCAGGGCTGCGATGCAAAAGATCGAACGAACGGTCGCGCAGGCACAGGCCCACCTGAACGATGTGGCCTCGATGTCAGAAAGCGCGGCTACTTCCTGATGTCGAACTGCAATGAGTTGCAATTTAGGGGGTGCCATAATATTCGGAAACGAGATACAAATTGATTGTAAAAGAGTGTCGAGTGCTAAATTCAGGGATGTGGGGGTAGGGGTGAAAAACGGAACATTTTTAACGCTGTTGCGGCGCGGGGTCAGCTTGGTGGTCGGGCCTGCTGCGGCGTTATTCATCGTGAGTTCATTCGTCGGCGGGCAGGCTGTTGCGGATTCCGGCAAGGGTAAGATTTCCTATTATGCCGGTGCAAGTGCCTACGGCTCAAGGCAGATGGACAGCGACCTTGTGGAGAGTGGCGTAAAGTCCTCAGATTTCATCGATTATAAGACAGGTGTCGCCTACGACTTGGTGTTTGGCGCCCATGTCACGCAGAATCACCGCCTGCAATTGGATTTAGGATATCAGCAATTTGTCGTCAGAGGCATGGAATCCGGGAATTCGAGTGGAGTGGGCGAAGGAAAGTATAAGTCCCACTATGGGTTGGTTTCCGGCTTTTACGATTTTCCGGTGAACTATTACGGCTTTCGTCCATACTTAGGTTTGGGCGTAGGATATGCATCCATTCACCCGGATAATTTATCCCGCCAAGGGACTTCTACCGCCTTCGAAGGCTCAGATCAGGTTTTTATCGGCGCATTTCGGATGGGCGCAGTATATTCGGTTAATAATCGTTTCAAAATAGATGTTGGGTATTTGTTAATTACCGCCCAGGATCCAAAATTCACCGCCAGCCCTCCAGATAAAAGTTCCATTAATTCTGAAAAAATTGAATATACGTCGCATAGTATTGGTGTGGGCTTGCGATATAATTTCTGACCGCTGCGCGAGCCGTAATTTCAGCCATAAATCCACCGAGTGGACAGAGACGGTAATTGCCTGACACCTGTAGTTCATGTGAGAACTGTCGTAGGGGCGGCTCAGCGAAATTTCCGGCTCACGTATCCTCTGTGACCACGGGGCACCCGTTGGTTTAGATCTCGATAATTCCCGGTACATAGTTATTTGAACGGGATTTGAGCGTCATATAACCCCGTTGTTTCGCCGCGATCCGTGTTTCGCCGATCATGTAATCGACGTCTTCGTGGGTATGTCCGTGGATCCACAGTTTTGGCGCCCAACGGATAATCTGATTATCCAGATTTGAGGCGTACATGGGCATTGTGCCCGCGCGGCGTGATTCGGAATGTATGCTGTTCAGTGACGGCGCGTGGTGGGTAATGACAATATCCGCGCCGCCATCCACCGCAAACACCGCATTCAACCAGGCGCGGCTATCATGGTGCATGGCGAGAGTGTCGATCGGCCGCAGGCGGCGATTGTTGCGTTTTATCGCCACGTAATCGTTCATGTCGTTCGCCGCGCGGCGCAGGTTTGCGTCGCGGTTTCCTTCGGCCTCAAAATCCGTCCATAGGGTGCAGCCGGCGAATTTCATCCCGGCGATCTCGGCCAAATCGTTCTCAAGAAAAAGGACGGGTGGCCCAGGCTGACCTTGGCGATCCCGGAAGTCCGCCACGACTGTGTCCAGATCGTGATGATAAAACTCGTGATTCCCGGCGACCTGAATCACGGGCACGTCGAGGAAGCGCGCAACCATATGGGCGTAGTCCCGCGCCGCCGGCCCCGGCGCGATGTCTCCGGCCAGGACCATCACGTCTACGATGCCCTTGATGCCCATCAGATTCGGGCCGACGCGCGGATGACCGTCCGGGCCGATGGACAACATCTCTCGCCATCTTGGCTCGAACTCGATGTGCCAATCACTTCCATATCCGATGCGCATTGATTCTTCCGTTCCAAAAACCTGCCCCACGCCGCCAGCCGGAAATCGGGCGCGAGGGTATTTCCGCCTCATTGATCAAGGGATGAAATTTCACATGTCGGTCCCTGTCAGGCGGCTCAGAAAGCTTACCGCATAAGGTAACCCGTGGGTATTTCTCGCAATCAACCGCGCCAGTGCTTGTCAGCGAGATGCGGGATTTTTGACTAGTGATAAGGCAACGGCGCGGGAAGCCCGCACCGGACTTCGCCAGAGCACGAGGTACATCATGAACGAGCAACGGAAGCGGTTTGGAGTCAATACCGTCCCTCGAGTTCAGAAGATACTCGGTGAGTGCCTTTGTGACGCGTTCGATCGGACGATGCGGTCCAATGGCGCATGTTCGGCGCAACTCCACGATTTCGTCATTCTGGCCGCCGCCCTGTTCTCCCGCCGCGCCCCGCGCGGGCTGTTCCTGGATAGGGGAGAAAATCGCGTTTCCATCTTCACGCTTTCCTGGGGCGAGGAACTGGCGATCCGGGATCTGGCCTTCGAATGGGTTGCGGAGGCGGTCGCGCGTCCGGTGATGGTCACGTCGCGGGAGAATAGCGGCACAACGGTCATGCACGCCTTGTTGGAGGATATCCTGAACAAATGGGTGCCCGCCATTGGTCCTGTCTCCGTCGAGCGCCTCCGGGCGCAACGACAGGAGGGGCAAAATGACGAACGATGAAGTGGCGCGCCGTCTCGCGGAAAAACTGAAGCAACGCCGGCCCGATCAGGCCGGTTCCGCAGCGGCTGCGAAAAGGAAGGTGCTGGGCCCCGTGGTTATGCGGTTTGGAGACGGCAGGTCGATCGAGATCGCGGATGAATTGGCTCTATTGGATGTTTTCGATGCCGTCTTTTCCGTGGCTCGTCTGACAGGAAAAGGAAAATAACCATGGAACGGAAGCGCGGCGGATTGATCGACACGGAGTGGCGTTTCATCAATGCAGCCAAGACGTGCAGCGAGGGGCCGTATCTGTGCTACACGCTCGGCATAGATATCGCCTATGCCGTCCGCATGGGCGCGCCGACCCTCAATCAGCTTCGTGCCGCCAAGATGCTTGCGAAACAGGCCCGCTCCCTGTCCGCCAAGGCCGGGGTTCGTGGGGAGAATGCGTTTCTTCTCGCCTGGCGAACCAATCCCGTGCCGAACCTGGAAAACTTCGAGGCCTTTGCCGCTACCGATTGGGGGCGGGAGATCATGAAAAGCGACCGTTTCGACCTGCCACTGGATGACTCTCCCTACGCCCAGGCACAGTGCGCCGACCGCGGGCACTTGGAGAACGACACGCGTAAACAGATGTCCCTTGCCCTCGAGCGCGGCTTCTCGCGCGGGGAAGTCTCCCTGTCGGTCCTGGAGACCCTGGAATACTGGCTGAGTGACCAATGCGACAGCGACGAGGACGTGAAGCGGTTCATCAGGGACAGCCATATCGCCTTTCTCGCGCGCTTGGAGCATCCCGTGGAACTAGGCCAAGTAAAGCCGCGGGCGCTGGCCGGGCGGTTCTGGTCCCTGTGCGTGGAGCTGGCGCGGCGGCACCTCGCGGATTTTAGGAACTGAGGGCGTCACCCCTAGATCCGAAATCCGATCCGCCCCTTCGCCGTCTCTTTGGTTGCGGCCTCGCGTTCTAGGGAGTGTACCAGTTCCTCGTCCGTGAGCAGCGCGCCCCGAGATCCCTCGGAATCGACAACATTGGCGAAGTCACGCGGCGCCAGATTGCCCAGGGCGCCTAGGCCGTGGCGGGCGGCGGACGAGATTGTCTTTCCACTGCGCTGCCGGACTGGATCGAGCATCCGCCGGAACAGAGACTCTACTTGCTCCGGTGAAACCCAGCCGAACCGCGCCTTGAACTTGAAACGGCTGATCGCGGCCGGGTCGATGACGTGTTCCTCGGGCATGAAGTTCGTCGTGCAGAACAGGATCCCGCGATAGGCTTCGACCAGTTGCAGGAAGTTGTTACAGCGGCTCCGCTCATACTGATAGCGGGCGCTGCGGCGATCGCTGATAAACGTATCGATTTCGTCCAGGCAAAGAGCGGCGTCCAGTTCGTGGGCTTCCTCGAAGGCTTCTTTGATTAATTTCTCCGACTCACCGACATAGCAGGATTCCAGGCTGGCGACGTCGCGCACGATAATCTCCCGGCCCAGTTGTTGGGATAACCAATGGCAGGCCGCGGTCTTTCCCGTGCCCGGGAAGCCCGAAAACAGAACCGTCCGTTTGCCTGGATTGGGCAACATGCCGGCCAGCCTATCGGCCAGATCCGCAAGCTTCTGATCGACATTGCATGAAGCCGGGTCGAACCGGTTATCCAGCACGTGTTGGAACGGGCCCTCCCGAACGTCACCCTCCTGAAGCAAAACCGCCGGCTTGAGGAAGTCCTCGATCTCACCGGTGGTAACGGGTCGACCGCCAGCGACAAGGAGTGCGGCGCGGACGGAATCGACAATCAACGCGGGCTGCGCTTGGTACTTGTGGGACAATGCCGCCATCGCGTCCGAGTCGATGCCCGGCAGATCGTGGCATGCCTGAACCCAAAGCTGGCGCCGGACACGTTCCCGGGGCATCTTGAACGTGATCGAAAACCGCATACGGCGGCGAAAAGCCTTGTCTGATGGCAGCGCATTGGAAACCCATATGCATGGGGCCGGCATGCGGTCCAGCAACTCATTTAAAAATGCCTTGGAAATAGGTTGATCGCGTCCCGCCTTCTCCGGCGAGGTTTCCGTATTGCGAAAAATGTCTTCGCTTTCGTCGAGCAAAAAAACGGTCCGGCGGTCCTCCGCCACGATCTCCTGCGCCCACTGCAGCGCGCGTACTCGCTCGTATGGGCTTGGCGGCCCGCCGTCCTTCCGGGCGCCGATGACATGAAGACGGGCACCTAAACGACGTGCGATAAGCTTTGCCATTTCCGTCTTTCCGGTGCCCGGCACGCCGTGCAACAGCACGTTGACGCCGACCTCGCCGGCATCAAGCGCGGCTCCCAAATATTTCAGGCAAGTCGATACTTCCCGCGTCATATGATTGAAATTCACCAAATTTAGACGCGGGGCAGAAGCCAGCGGCGCGATGGCTTCAACGAAGCGTGCCTTGGTGAGGCGGGTGGACTGGATCAGGGATTTCGTCGGTTCCTCCAACTCCAATTGACTCGATTTGTACGAAGCCGGTGAAAGGTCGATGATCCCCAGTTTGGCCAGTCTGCCGTCGGGCCGTAAAACTTCCTGCACGACTTCCATCGGCAGATCCACCGCGGCAGCGATCATCTCGACCATCGCGGCAAAAGGCCGTTTAGCGATGAACTCACGGATGGCGTCGACCGTGCCCGACAAGGCTGCTGCGACGGAAAACTTGAGAACCTCGCGCTCCACGTCCGATAGCCCGACTGCTTGACCGAGAAACACCAGGTTTCGCGCGAAGGGATGCGGCAGCGTCAGGCGTCGTGAGCCAGGCGGGGCGGGCATGATTGTCTGAGCAACCAGGACTCCCAGCTTGCGGAGCCTTTTTTCAGTTTCCGTGGTGGGCGGTTTATCTTTCTCCCTGGTGGGAGACTTGCCGAACAGGTCCAGCATTTCCAGGGACAGTGAGTTCCCAAATGTCGGCAGCTGCTCAGTATTTTTCAGCCGCAGTACGAACTCCTCACAGCGAAGAAGATTACGGATGATCGTGCGCACCAGCTTGCGGATTTGTCGTGTCCGGCTGCTTTGTGGGTTGAAGCCATCTGATGACAATTGCCCGGCCTTCATCGCAAGCCCCTTTCCGCATCGTCCTTGCGATAGACCGAAAGGGATGGAATCCATCCCTTTTGGATAATGTGCTTGAGTTCCATTGAATCAAGGATGTGTGCCCCGCCCGATACGGCATCGTCGGCTACAGCACTGTTCGGTCGATCACTCCTGTCAGGGAAAAGGCGCTCGCCAATCCCAGTTCAATCCGGATTTTCTGTCAGCGCGCGTCACGATTCTTGATCCGGGTGTGTTGTGATCCGGCTCGTTCACTTCACTTTGAAGGAGTTTATAAAATGACTCGCACTCGAACGACTTGCCGAGCCCTGACGTCGATCATCGTCGCACTCGGAGTTTCCGGTTGTGCCACGGACGGTTTGACGAACATGTGGCCGAACTCCTTCATGGGTAAAGCCGCGAACGTGTTTGCCGAGCGGGTAATTATACCCCAAGAGCGAAAGGACCTGGAAAAGGTCGGTCCCGTCGGCGCCCGGGTCGCCAACGCTATTGCCCTGGCGGACCAGGGGCGCACGGCGGAAGCTCGTTATCTCCTGCATCGGGTGCGCCTGACACAGCCGCTGGGCAGCGACGGCTATCGCTCGCTGCTCGCGTCGGAGGCCGTTCTCGCTCTGCGCGAAGGAGACCTTCATCTCTTCAGGGACCTGACGGCGCAACTGGATCAGGTGCTCGACGACAAAGTTCGCGTAGAGCCCGCCTGGGCGGAAGTGACCGCCATTGGCCGGTATCTGCGGGGGGAGCCGCTGCCAGTGAACACGCCGCAGAAACTGCGCAACTGGATTTCCAGTCAGTCCCCTCAGCGCTCCGTCGCGCTGCGCTGACGAAGAAGAAGGATTAGGACGATGACTAACTTTCATCTTTCAACACGCAAATGCCTGACGGCATTGCCCATCGTCACGGCCGTCGCTGCCGGGCCTCTGGTGCCGATTGCGACGGTCTGTGTCGCGGTCGTCACTGCCGCGCCGGTTTATGCCGAACAGCGTTCCTTGGATTTACAGATTTCCAAGACCTATGATTCCATCGACACGCGTATCCGGGCCTACGAAGGAAGTGCAAAGCAGATTCGCAACCGCATGGAAGACATGGCCGCGGACATTCAGGCCCTTGCCGTTGAGTTCAAGGACCTGAAGGGCGGGCCTGATACGGCGGCAACGCGCAATGCGCGGCGATCACTCAATGCCCAGGCTACCGAGAAGATGGCGCGCTACGTCGCCGCCGGAACGGAACTTCTGAACCAGCTGAACGACCTCGTGTCATCGAACATGCAGAGTTTGTCCGATCTGGCCGGCCAGGTGCGCCGCTCCAAGCTGGGCAAACAGCAGGTTGCGCGTCTTGAAACCCAGATCGCCAAGAATCGGAAGATCGGCCAATCCATGCGCCAGGTCCTGGTAGAGGTCAAGGCTGCCGTCGGGAACAACCCTGCCATGCTGCGCCACGCCCTGTCGCTCAATAAGGCGATGCACCGCCTCGACTCACAGATCGCCGGGGACAAGGTTCGGCTCTCCAATCGGGCGCAGGAAGTCCACCATATCGGGCAATCTCGTCTCTTGGATGCGATCGACCGTACACTGAACGATCTGGAAGATACCTACACGAGCGTACTGCACGAACAAGCCGTTCTGAAGGACGTCAAAGATCAACTCAAGCTCACGGTCAATCTCGGCGAATTGGAGATGACCAATGAAGTGCTCGCTCGTGTCCGCCCCTTGACGATTTCGCAATCGGGTGAGGCGGGGGTGATTGTGCCGCGTCTGAACGACATGCTGAGTGCAGTCATGAACCTTAGCGATCGCCTGCTTCCGGCTGCAGTACCCGAGGTTGGCGGCGAAGGTGAGGGCAGCGTCGACGTGGACACCCTGATCTCGTCCGAATTCAAGAACTTCTAGGAAGGAGTGACTGTCATGAAAAGTAGCACCTCGAATTTTTCGGTTGTCGCCGCAGCGATCTGCCTCGCCGGCGTTCTGTCGATGCCGGCGGCCCTGGCGGGGGAGAAGAAAGCGTCTGCCGTTGAGCGGCTAATGCTTCAGCGCAATACCCAGATCTGCCGGGAAACCCTGAAGGCCTGGATGGCGTCCCCCGATGGGGTCAAAAACCCGGGGGTCGTCTCCTTGGTTACTGACTGTTACGTCGGGCGTGCGCGTCTCTATCTGAACACGGGAAAGGTCCAAGGCTTGACCCAGAGCCGTTCGCTCTCGGAAGTGCCGGCGCGCTTGCTGGCTGAACAAACCGGTGTCGACCTTGATCCGTTCTCGCCGCTTGTCGGCGTGAGCTTGGTGGCGTCTCCCCAGGCTAAGGAGGCGGCGCAATGAGCACGGAACGCTTTTCTTGGGAGGAGTACTGGCGCGGCGACAGCGCCGACAGGTCCCCCGGGGCCGAAGCCGGGTCCGGGAGAACTACCGAAGCGGCTAAAGTCCGCTCGAAGGGTCTCGGGATGTCGCAGGCCGGCTTCTCTAACCTGGTGCGGGAGTTCAACACGGTCCTGGTTCTGACGATCCTGGGTGTCTGTGCGTACATGCTGATCGTCCGCTTCTTGCCCGGTCTGACTTTCGACCGGGTGGTGGATACGGTTCCCAAATTTGCGGGTTGGTCTTGGCCGTTTTTCGCTGTCGTTTTCGCCTTTTTGTTCTGGGTGCTGGCAGCCAGGATCGCCGACGCTTCGGGTTTCGTTACGGCTCGGCGTTGGGGCGCCATCGGCCAGGTTCTGCATTGGGCGACGGAGGCCTGTCCTCTTATGGGTTTGCTGACAACCTTTACCAGTCTGCGTGATGGTCTGCTTGTCTACGGCCAGACCGGGCCGGGACAGCCGGAATCCCAAACGCTGTTCATTGCCCAATTCGCCATCGCCATCGGCAGCAGCATCGTCGGGGGGATCGCCGCCCTGAAGGCCTTCACGCTGCATCGCACGCTGCCCCGCGATGAAACGGAGGAAGGAACATGAGAGACAAATCGAACGCAGTTCCGGGCAAGGCCCACGCGAACGCGCCGAGCCTCCGCCCGCCAACGATGATGATCGATCTGCTGTTCGGCGCCCTGATGCTCTTTGCGATGCAAATGGGCATGCAGTCGGACGCCACGGTTCAAACGCGGAAAATCGATCTACCCAAGGCGTCGGACAATGGACCGACGGCGAAGGACAAGCTACTGGCCGTGGTTCCCGTTAAGTCCGCCGCTGGATGGCTATACCAGACATCCGACGGCGGGCAGCACGGTGTGGACGAAATCGTTCGTCGCGCGCGCAACCAGCGCCGGACGATCATCCTGCTTATCGACAAGAACACCAAACTGCAGAGCTACCTCAATGCTGAAAAGCCATTTCGGGCCAAGGGTGTCATTGCGGCCCTGGCGGTGATCGAGAAAGGAGACAAGTGATGCGTACGCTTTTTCTGGTGGCTATTTTGGCCCTGCTGACCATTACGGCGGTTCGTGAACCGAACCTGAGCCTGTCGGGGGTCTTCGAAGAGAGCATCGCTACTGTCCGGGAATTGGCGAAGACGGCGATCCCCGGTCGGCTGATGAAAGCTGAACAGGTTCCGGCGCCGGTCGCGGGTTCCGTTTCGGCAGCCTCAACAGTTTTGCAGGACGCTCCTGTGAAGTTGCCTTCGGAACATATCTCCCCTGCTAAAGGCGCATCCACGAATGCCGAAGCGGTCACGCCGCCGCCCCGGCGTGCCAGCGGCGTTACGGCATCATTCGCACCGCCGGACCGGTCCGCTCAGGTGGCGCCCCGGCCGGTCGATCATGCCGGTCCGGCGGTTCGTTCGGTTCCTGTCCGCCCGGTCCAGTCTGCGTCCATTGGCGTGCCGTCGCCGGCTCCGCTACCTGCGTCAGCGCCTGTGAATACAAAGGCGGCGGCCGCATATGACGTGCGCAATACGGTCGATCCGCTGCGGTCGGCGGAAGCCATGTACCGTGAAGCTCGGCGCGTGTTGGAGGAACTGAAATGATCCCCAAGAATCGTCGTTGGGTAATCGTCGGGGGGGCGGCCTTGATGGCGCTGTTCTGGTGGAATAGCAAGGCCCACCCGCCCGCTGGCGTTACCCTCGACCTTCCTCCGGTGTTGCCATTCCCAATGTCGGTGGGCGCGGCGCCGGATCCGGTCACAAAGGAGACGGTGCAGCCTGCTCCCATTATGCATGCCGCCGTGGAGGCCCACGTGGTGCAACTCTACGATTACGGTTCTATTGCGTTGACGAAGCCTAAGGAGTCCAAAGCGGTGAACGCGGAAGGGGCGCCGGCCCGCGATGACTCAGCCGATCCAAAGACCGCGCCGTCGGAAAAGACATTGCCGCCGGCGCGGGCCATCACGCCGCCGCAGAGACCGGCCAGTATCCCGGCCAAAACCTCATCTCAGGCACCGGAAGCCCTTAAGGCTCAACCGTTGGTCCGGCAGGTTTCCAACTCGCAAATGTGGCCGGTTTTGGTCGCCAACTACAGTGCCATCGGGATCGACGCCTATCTCAAGGCGATCGCCCGTCTGGGCGGCCGGTTCCATGTCCTGGTTAAGGACAGGATCGGGCCCGAGGTCGACATGGTCGCCATGCGCGTGCTTGGACCTGCGATCGATAGCGGGCTGGCGCTAAAACATCCACATTTCGTCGAGGACAAGGAAATCCGGGCGCGGCTCGAACTCCTGCAACTTCCTCTCGGCGCCAACCGTGAAGGGGTCGTGCTGCTCCTGAGCGGTTGGTTCAACCGGGTTCTGTGGGGAACCGTGGCCGACGGGGTCATGGCTCCCGATCTCAAGATCCAGGATCTAGCGGAGGTTGAGGCGTCCTATGTAAAGGCCGACGACGGGTTCTTCCTTCACCTCGGTAATGCCAAGGTTCGCGCCACCGGCGGTACGGTTCGTATCGACCGCTTGATTCAACTTCCGGGATGAGGTGCGGTCATGGGCGACCGATTTAGACTTTCCCTTGCGGTCGGCATGCTGGTGGCCGTCACGGCCTGCACCGATACGCGCCATGTTCCTTTCAACGCGTTTCGCGGCGATAGCGGGAACCCCCTAGTTTTCACCCGCCAGGTCGCGGTGCAGATTTCCGAGGAAACCCATGCCGCACCGCCGAACTGCCTGATTGTTTTGCCGGTTGAGGCCGAAGTTCCGGTTCCGAACGCGGTTCTGCGCCGGATCGAAGGCAGGATCGTCGCGAACCTGCCGCGCGATCTGCGAGTGGTTTTCGGCAACCGGCGGACAACTGAGACCTTGCGCCGCTCCATCGACTTGAGAACGGACTTGGGCCAATCGGCCTTCGCCCGCTCAATCGACTGTCCCTACTTGCTGCGCGCGCGTGTGACCTCGGCCGCGCGTGACTACCTCCTCGTCTGGGCGCGCCTGCGGCTCGGGATGGAAGCATCGATGACGCGGGTGCCCGGCGAACAGGTTCTCTGGCGGGCCCGCCACGAGGCTATGCGGACGGAAGGCGGAGCCGCGCTGACCCCCGTGGGCGCCGTGATCGAGAGCGCCCTAACAGCCAATTTCCTTGCTGATGACGATCAGGTCGAATCGTTGATTGATGATCTGGTACGCCGTCTGTTCGTGAGCTTCCCAGAATAGAACATCGACGCAGGGAGGTGTCGAAGACTGTTCCGTCGGCGTTTTTGCTGGTTCGTCTTTCCGCTAATCGGTTACTTTCGTCAACGGGCATCGAAAGGTGAAAGTCGATCATGGTCATCGGACACAAATTCTTTCCGGATGGACTGTATGTCGTGACGGCACCGTGCTGGGTTGGCGTCACTGGTAACGCTGGTATTCACGAGCAGATGCCCCTCAAAAAATTCGATACCTTTTTGGTTAGGAATGGCGGAGCCATAATCGGGGCGCGATACACTCTTCCTGGTGAATTGCAAAGACTGCTGGACGCGGGATTGATCGAGAAAATGGTTAATGGTTGAAGCAGGCATTCCTATGTCCTGATGATCGGTTTGAAAATTGGTACGGCAGGTGCGTCAAGAACTGCTTTAGCGGCAACTTCAATTGTGGCTTCTGGGACGAGTTCCTGAACACGCATTGGGTATTGTCTCTGGGGATACCCGGAGCCAAGATCGAGGTGTGGCGCCGGGACTTCAACGAGACGCGACCTCACCCATCCCTGGGGTTCATGACGCCGGCCGAATTTGCTTCATCGGCTGGGGTTAACCCCAGCCGATGAAGGCCGGATTCCCTCATTCTGGCCGGAGGTGAATCTGGGAGAGGGGCAACAGGCAAAATAGATGAGGACACTGCTGCGAATTGGGATATCCCACGGGAAGGTACCTGTTCCGTAGTGGCGCTTGTGCTAGTTTTCAATAAACAGAAAACGCTCATGCGAAATTATCGTGATGTCGCCTGAGAATTGATAAGGCTGCGGCTTCCATTTTTTGACGAGCCGATGAGTTTGCAGTATGAATCTGAATGGCTGGCGGGACAAAGCCTTTAGTCGCAACCGCGTCCTCAATCCAGATCAAAACGTCGTAGCCGGTGCCGCGTTCATCGAGGCCGAGGTCGTGATCTAAGCTGATGTGGGTGACATCACCGGCTTTCAAGAGGTCAATGACTTCGTCAGGCCAACGACATTGTCTCCAACCCTTTGGAGCAGTCCGTTCATCATCTAAGTATATCTTCAATTTTAGATGCTCCGACTAGTGCTTCTTTCAGAGAGTGTTCTAGTGAACTGGTGCCTGAATTTGATAATTTCAGCCATCTAATCTTCTGAAAGCGAGTTAACCGTGATGACCTGAACCTCGATTGTATAGAGACAGTAATCACCTGACATTCGCGCCGCTCCAGCGAAGGCGGTGTACGCAGCTTTCGGTCTCGTTTCCTCATTCGGTTTTTGGCCTTGTACAGATCTGTGCCGAGCACACACTCCGCCTGCCGCTGGGGTCTGGAGGTCATTCATGCCTCATCCAAGATGGAAAGGGCGGATCGTCGGAATTTCCAACAGGGTTCCACATAAATTCTTCGTTTGCATACCGGATGCAAAGATCGATTTCCAGCGGATCCAGGTTTCCAGGGACGTCGTGCTTGAGCTGATATGCGGCGAGGGCATCCCCGTCGTGATCCAAGGTAAAGGCATGGCGGTGTTTGTATTTGAGAATATCCCGATCCGGTACCATGTCCCGATTGATGCTCAACAAGCCCATGTACTTGTTCACGGCATCGCGTCCCTTCAAGTTCAAGGCAGCGTATGCGCTTGAAACGCGCTTTTCCGGATCGTTCGGTTCCTGATGCCAGGCATAGACCCAGGAAAATAGCATCACGACACGGCGCAGCAGGTATTTTGTTTCACGGTCCTTTGCGAAGGGATGGGCATCAATGATGATGTTGAGCTTCGCGTCGGCTTGCCCTGCGTCTTCTGCCGTCTGCACGGTGGCTAAAACGTCCACGGCGGCTTCATATAGAACCGCAGAATCGTCCCTTGAGTAAGGCACTAAGGTTTCCAGCCATTTCAAAATCCCTATCACAGGTTCAGCATTCTTGGGTGACCGAAATCCCAACATGTCCGCGCACAGGGAGGAGAGTTGAACGCAATCGGATTCTCCCGCCTCGATATACTCCAGGCCAAGGATGCCCTCATGATCACGGATTGGCAGGCCAGAAGCGGATTCCGTCTCCAACCAGTCATCCAGCCGGCGAATGAGGCGCGGCACGTTGAGCACGGAAATCTGGGATGTCTGGACTCGTGCGACGAAACGGTCACGAAGCTCCTCCAATCCGCGCCCGACGGCACTCTCCGGCGTGATTGGAATTTTTTTATCGAGGATCATCTCTCGTGCTTCCGTCAAATTCACCGGGCGTCCGTAAATCGCGGAAAAGATCATGGATAAAGAAACCAGCGCCGGTCCATCGTCGGCGGTCTCCGGCCAATAGCTGGAATAGGGCACTAAGGCAGTGACCCTGGAGCCGCTGATAAAAGGCAGCGCCAAGACGGGCCCTACCGGGAAGAAATTCTCGCGGCGCCAGAGGGAGGAGTTCCGTTCTGGAATCCTGTGGAACCAGCGTTCCATGTTGACGTCCGAGATGATGATGTCCGCGCGTTGGGCACGGCTTCTCCGGCTCAGGTCGATCACCCGGTTCTGAGCGTCGTAGAGCGAGGAAATCTGAATCAGGTGCATCACCCGTGTCACCGTCGTGAAATCGTACTCGGCGTTGTCGTCGATGATGAGAACGGAAAGAGGACGTGGATCAGCCATTTTCTGAGGGCTCCAGATAAAAATCGACACTCAAATCGTATTGTATTTTGAACCCAGCGGTCCTCCTGTCGCCTGATGACAGAATTTGCGTCGGAACAGGGTTTTTGGCGGCAATCAGACCTATGTTGCCTCCCTCCGGGCCGTATAATGCATTCGCCTCGACGATGCCGCGCGGCGTTCCCTCCCACATGGCAGCCTCCCATTGGATCTGTGAGACGGATAGGGTCAGGCCATGGGGAGCGTCTTTGATATCGTAGGCCAGATCGATCCTGCGCTGTTTGTCCGGCGGGATTTCGGGAACCGCGTTATCGATGCGGATGTTCTGAATGGGCTCGCGCAAAAGGGCCAGTGGCCAGATCACTTCGTCCCTGCCGATGATTTCCAGCAGGGCGTCTTGGCGGTCGAACTTAGCGATGCCGAGAATATCGCTGAGCGATCCGATAGTCTCGTCCAAGGTTACCTTAGGGGTCCAGATGATCGTGTCTCGAATGCCTGGCGACTTGGCCAATTCGATATCAGACCTGTAGTAAAGCAACAAATTTAGGACACCGAGAACCACCGCACGGGCTGCTGCGTTTGGCAACTGAGCGAAACTGGCCGCTGGCTGGGGTTCGCCGGGCTTGGATTGAAACCTGTGGATGTCCGATCGCGCCTGTGCCGATTTTGCAAGGATATGGGTGCCGATTTGCGCCCGTCGCAGACAATCTTCCCAATCCTCCTCCTCCCGATCGATCCCGCGCCTAAGGTACGAGATGATTGGCCCGGCCCAATTTTTCACGTCATGGGCCCAGGAGCCGGCCTGGATGAGGCTTACCTGTGTCGACTTCTCGCGTTCGGCATTGATTTCCTCCGTCGCCTGGCGCCGCGCGCTCAGGATGGTTTCAAGAACCTCCGAGGCGGTAAGGTGTTGGTATTGTATCCGTTCCTGCACTTTAAGGCGGTCTTCCGGATGCAAGGAAACGGCAACCTGGCTGCTGGCCGCCGCTGTGCCGTCATCAGAAATCCTCGGTGCCATGTTCTCCGGGGCCACCGAGATTATCCATCGTTGGAAGGGAAACAGCGGGTGTAACTTCGCGACCTGTATCGAGAGGTCGGTGAAGTTCGATACCGGTCCGTCAATGCCGTTATTCCGAAAATGATCATAGGCGAATTCGCTCACGAGGCGAAGATACTCATCGCGTGCGAGAGAGCGGATGCGCTGCAGAAGAATAGGGGCTTGGTCCCGGTAGAGTCGATAGATTAGCCGTGCCGTATCTACTTCATCATCCAGAAAAGCGAACAACAGGGTGACCCAGGGTTTGCCGCCCACATGAACCGGGATAGCGAAGATTTGGGGAGCCATGCTGTGCCTATTTCCATCCTCGTATAGGTCCCCCCCTATGGCATCGAAAAGATTGGCGCAGGCGAGGTTAAGCGGGTGAGGCTGTTGCCTGCCATCCTGTTGCCAAGGCCAGCGGATCCAAGCTGAGACGCCTCGCTCAAATACGTCCTCGATGTCCCAGCCCGGCTGCGTTAGGCAAGCTTCGACGGTTCTCTTGCCGTCCGGATACGGTGGCAGGCCAGATTGCTTGCTGAAATACTCGGCCTGATGCGGGGTGAGTAGGCAATGCAGGGGGCTATCCGCGCCAAGGAACCGCAGCAAGGTCAAAACTCGTGGGAGTTGGAGGTCGCGATTCGGTCGGGGCTCTCCAGTCAGAGCTTCGCGGCTGCCGAGCATGTAATCGGCGACAGCCGACTCTAGAAAGCGGTCAACTTCCTGGAAAAAGCGATCGAGTAATGTGATGTCGGTCGTCTGGGAGTCTTCAGTCTGCGAGAATGGCTCATCGGAGGGGCTTGGTTGAAGCTTGATGATCGCTTGGGTGACTACCTGGCAATAGGTGTCCCGATCATGTTCGAGGCGGTCGGCTAGGCTGACAAGGCAGTTGCGAAGAAAAGCCGTGGCATTGTCCAATGGATTTGGGCCGCCCGAGGCTGACGTTTCAGGAATCGTGCGCAGACAGATTTCAAACTCCGCAATCCCGCAGAAATCGACCGGGCGCGACCAAGTTGAGCCGTCGTTATGCTGACTGGTTTGAAAGTTGGGGACTTCATACTGTGCGCTGGTAGTCTTCGATCCTCCGTCCTTTGTCTGGATCCCTGTCAAGCGGACGCGCAACACTGCCGGGCGACCAAGCCCGATCATCAGGTAGTCGAGTAGCTTGAGGAAGATGGCTTCGGGTTCGCTGAACGCTATCCAGGCACCCAAGATTGCATCCACCGTCTCGATGACCCGGCGGTCGAACTCGCGCCTGCCGATTTGTGTAGCTTTTCCGCGTCTATCTTTCACGCTCGTCATTGGTCTTCCCAACTTGCGCTGCCGCGCCGCGTCTAGCTAATTATTTTGCGGCTGATCGTTTCGCTCTGTGGAAGACAGTCTATCTTCCACATCCCTAGTCCAGAAGCCGCAGAGATCGGCGATGTCCCCCAATTCGAGCCTGTTCTTGCTTTCCCCCGCTAGGTTCTGGGTTACATGCCCGTCAGAAAGGATCAGTAGGCGGTCGCCGTATCGGGCGGCCAGTCCCAGATCGTGGGTTACCATGAGCACGGTGATCCTGTCCCGCCGGGAAGCCTGTTCGGCGCGCGCCATGCATAACGTCGCGTTGCGGCGGTCCAGTGAGGCCGTATGTTCGTCAAGGAGTAGGAGCTGCGGAGCGCGCAAAAGTGCCATCTCAAGGGCGAGCAGTTGTCTCTGCCCCTGGCTCAGGTTGCCGGCCAACGCGTCCGCTTTCTCCTGCAGGACCGAGCCTGCAAGCATATCCATTAGTGCGGTCCGAGCGGCGGCCGAAAGGCCGCTTTGGAATGGCGATGGCGCGCCCGGCAATTGGCAAAGACGGAGATTTTCAAGCACGGTCAGGTCCGAAACCGTGCCTCTTTCCGGCGCCTGTTGGACGCGGGCGACGTATTGGCCGCGTTGCGGTGCCGGCAGCGCCGCCCAATCCATGTCACGACCGTCGATATTGGCGCTAATGGTGCCAGAATCCGGTTGGAATTCTCCGGCGAGAAGGTTGAGAAGGGTGGTTTTTCCCGATCCGTTGTGACCGATCACAACGACGAATTCACTCGGCTCAATAACCACCGAAGCGTTCTTCAGCGCGGGTATTGCAGCGCCGTCCGCCGTGGGAAATGATTTTGTCAAGTTGTGCAGTTGGAGGCTGATCACCGAATGCCGCTCCCTACTCGATGATGCGGGTGCTCAATGCACGCAACAGATCGGAAAATTTATATCCGATGCGCGTAGCGGTCTTGGCGTTCAAAATTAAGGAGCGTCCTTCAAAGATCACGTTCTTGATCGTTCCCGGTTCCTTCTTAGTCCGGAGAATCTCGGCCACGATCTTGCCGACTGCGCGGCCCAGTTCATGGTAATCGACGGAGATCGCCGCCAGGGCGCCCTTCTCCACACTTCCGACATCGCTGGCGATGACCGGAACGCGGCTTTCCTCGGCGACGGCGATCAGTCCATCAATGGCGCCGACCACCGTATTGTCGGATCCGACATAGATGACATCGACGGTCTTGGCCAGGGCGCGGGCGGCATCAGCAACTTCGTTGGAATTGGATACAGTAACCTTACTGACCATGAGGTCACGAGACGGAGCCAGTCTTTCGACTTGTTCTACTCCGAACTGGGAATTGCGTTCCCCTGCATTGTAGATCAGCCCAATGCGTCGTGCTTTTGGCAGCATAATTTTAATGAGGTCAAGGTTCGCGCCATAATTCACGGCATCAGAGACGCCGGTCATATTCTTCGGGCCTGTGTTCATGCCGACATCGTTGGGATTGGTCACTGTGCTAAAGACGATCGCCTGTTCAGGCGGCGCTTCCTTGGCGACGGCCTGCGTTACAGGGGTCGAGATCGGCACGATCACGGTCGGTGCATTCGCCAGAATTTCCTTCGCATAGGCGTTGAGCAGATTGAACTGGGCGTTCGCGTTTACTTCAGAAATCTTCAGGTCCATGTCTTTGCCGACTTCTTCGCGAAGTGCTTCCTTGATGCCCGCGATGGATTGGTCAAGGATCGGATGGGAAAGTAGATTGTAGATCACGACCGTCTTGCGATCGCTACCGTAGGCGTGGTTCCCCTCGCCTAATCCAGCGGCGGTCAGGATCAGGATGAGGCTCGCAATCCTGCCAAAACGCCAAGCCTTATCGAAAAATTTGATAACAGTATCCATCAGGCAAGTTCCTTCATAACGGTAGGATTTGTTCGCTCCCAGGGCGTGCGCGGCGCAGGGCGACGACTGCGATAACGACGATCGCGGACAGCATCTTGAGGTCTGTTGGCTGAATTTGGATAGGAATCCAGCCACGAATGCTGGCTCGCAGGATCAGGAGATAAAGCAGGAAATAAGCGATTCCTCCGATAAACGGCGTCAACAGGCGATAAATTAGTTTCATCGGGCGACCACCTGATACCCGGCGCATGATTTCCTCGCCGATAACCAAGGCTGCGACTAGGTTGATGATGACTCCCAGTCCCATGTTCACGTCGGCGAATCCTTGCCGGGCCGTCACCATGACGCCGGCGAGAGCGACTAGTGTGTTGGCGAAGGCGAGACCGATAATCTGGTAAGTGCCGTGGGAACGATTCAACTGATCAACCAGGGCGGGGTTCGCTCCGGAACTTCTCATTAGAAGCCCTACTTCGCTTCGAAGCAGCACCCGTGCTGCCAATAGGATCAGCGCGGCAACGATAAGAGACGTCGCGACCTGGCCTAAGTGCAATCCCCATGTGGCGCCGATGACTTGGTCCCATGGTGCCAGGAGGGAGAAAGCGGTTTCGGCATCCCGAATTCCAATGTTGGACTGCCCACCCAATATGCGGAAGGCAAGGGAATAGGCGATCATCGCAGTCAAGATTCCGGTCAATAACCGGGATACGCCAAACGTCTTGTATAGCCCAGCGGTAATCAGTCCAGCCAAGGCACCAGCAGCCATGGCTGCAGCGGTGGCGGAGAGCCAACCACCACCCGCGGAAACAATTGCGGCGAAGGTCACAGCGCCGAGCACGAAGCTGCCGTCCGCAGTCAGATCAGGATAGCGGAGCACACGGAAGGCGAGGGCGATACCGAGCACGGCGAGCCCATATCCGAGCCCTTGAAGAAGGGCATTATCTATCAGGGAGAGCAAATCGCGCATTGGGGGCCGTGTCTTTCAGCGAACAAGTTCCGGCATGTTATCGCGAACCAGATAATCTCCATACTTAAAGACCTGGATGCCGTCGATGGCCTCCATCTGCCGCAAATACGTCGACAGAATGTAGGGCCCGTGCTCGGAAATTCGAAAGGTCCCTGACTTCAGAAGTTTTTGGTCCAAAATGCCAATCGGAATTCCGCCCACACCATGGGCAAAATGTTCGCCAAGATAGGTGAGAATCGGTTCTTCCTGGGATTCCCATAAGGTGAATGATTCGAAGACGTCGAAACCCAGGGTTCCGAAACGACCAGTTTCGACCGCAGCCTTGAAGTGGGGCGTGCCAGGATAAATGACGTTCAGTTGCGGGAACACTGTGACCGCCCGCCCATGGCTTTTTGCGATCTGCCCAAGGCGCCGAAGCCGGCGCAAGGTTGTCGTCCTATGCTCATTGGTTTCACCGGGGATTCCCAATTGCAAGTTGATATAGGCGTCGATACCGACGTCCATCATCTGGGGTATGACGATTTCTTCTAGAATCCTCAGGTAATCCTCAGGACGAAGCGTTTTTGCGAGGTAGAGGAGATGCTCTTCGTCTAGAGCTTCTATGCCAAGATAGGCGGCCTCGCAATTCGCCCGCGCCATCGCGGCGACGACATCTGGGCGTTTCATGGACTCTAGCCGCGTCTGACAATCCCATGAAAAGGGTACTTCTTGCACTAGGTCGGCGATCGCGTTGCAGAGTTCCAAGGTTCGGTGTGGCTGATGGGCGAAAAAGTTATCTTCGATCGCGATGCGGTTCTTGCCCATGACTTGGACAATATGCCGAAGGTCGTCGATGATGGCGGGGATCGATTTCGATCGGAATCCGGAATCACCCACGGCGCAGAATGCGCATTTCAATGGGCAACCGCGGGCGGACACATAGGTGACGTGGTCGAATTTCCCCGGGGTGCTTGGGAGGCTATCCGGGTCGAACGATGGCTTCAGCCGGTCCAAGACATCGGAGCCAAGCCATTTGGCTTCGGGTGTCCGTTCCATTCGGCCTTCTTTCAAATAACTGAGATTTGTCACGTTCTCGATGGATGGGTAATTGCGGATCAGGGCCAGGAGCGCAATTTCGCCTTCTCCGCGAATGATAAAGTCGACAAGGCCGGTGTGATGGCGGAATACGACTTCGTCCTGTGGACCGGCATGATGTCCGCCGAAGATGACAACGCTGTCGGGGGCTAGAGCCTTCACGGCGCTGGCCGTGGCCAGCATACCTTGATAGCTGGCTGTCGTTCCGGTGATGCCAAAGAATACCTGGCCGGATGTGCTTCTTAGCTCACTGGCGACCGACTTGGTGATGGCCGAGGTGGGAATGAGCCCAAGGTCGAGAAAACGTACATTGATACCATCGCCGTACTGGCGGACATAATTCCCCAATGCGATCAGCCCCGTGGAAAACCCTTCTAAAAGGCCTTTCTGGGGAGGGGTCACAAGAATGAGGGTTTTTGTCATACAGGGTGCACCGTTGAACGGTTTGGTAAACATCACTCCTGCGTCGGATGAGTGAGGGAGCGAGCGTCGTCGATCATAATCTCAGCACCTTGTGCCGCCTGACGACGACTGACGTGTTTTTTATTGGCCTTTGTTTGCCGTCGATGGGGGAGTTTCCCTCCCTTCTCCGATCTTGCAACTTCGGAGAAAAAAATGCCCAACATCACAATCACCTCCCCCAATGAGAACTTGGCTCTGGCAATTGCGGAACTCGTAGAAGGCACGGGCGAAGTCACTGCGACTGTATCGCCGGAGGACACAAAAACATGTGAGCTCATCCGGCATCCGTCAGTGCCCTGGTGCGACGTAACCTGTGTCTTACAGGCCATCAAACCGTTGCGGCCTAATGTACGGACAACGCCGGAGCAGCCGGGAATGTGCCTGAATTTGGGTGATGGGCATGACCTCAGCCGATGGAACGTGAAGATCTTTTGCGATGAGACGGCCTTCGCGCGGCGTGTCGCGGCCAAGCTTGAAGACGTTGGATTCGAAGTGGCCTCAATCGAAACACGTAATTCTCAGAGCATAGGTCTGAAATATGGAGGTGCGACAGCCTTCGTCAGATCTATGGCGAGGCTGGTAATTGGAGACGAGAGTGCCTGTCTACCAGAAGAAAAGGCTTGGTCTCACTCTGACAGGGATATTTATCTTATCATTCAAGATTTTGAGATTGCGGGTAAACCGGCTGCAGAGCGGGTCCCAATCGAAATTGAATCTGATTGTATTAACGGTGCCAGTGAACTGGCCAGCCGACTGATTGCGCAAGGCTTCGCAGAGCCAAAGATCTTGATCAGGGACAAGCTGGGCGCAATAGATCAGTTCTTTGTCTCCGCCGACAGGTTCATAAGTGAAGGCGCCGACGGAGCCGCTGTTTCATTGATATCCGAGGTGACATCTTTTTTGGATGGCGCTGGTGTTGATAGGGTGAAGTTCCCTCTCCGCCTATCACTCGTCACGAGTTCACACATTCGGGGTATCCAGGGTGGTGATTGCGAAGTGAAATTGCCGATGGCGGCGATGCAAGCAGGGGTGCTGCCTCCGTATGGGATCGATACGCCGGAACGGTTCATGATCCAAATTCGATATGACGATTTCGCCGCTGCACAGGAATTACGGGACCAGTTTCTCCAGAATGGGTTTCCAAGGGTTGAACTCGCTTCTTGCGAAGATTCGGAAATCCGTGACGGGCTGAGAGTCTGTTGGCCAGAAGCCCAGAATATGTCGCAAGTTCGGTTCCTGGCGCAGTCCATCTTCCGGCAGAAACTGGATGATTTAGGCCTGACAAACGAAACCTGGCGAGAGGTCGATGCTAATTGTGCGAACACCATCGTATTTTATTTCCCTTTCAAGGCCACATCAGAAGGCAAGATCGCGCAGGCTCGGAGCAAGCCTGAAAATTTCAGTGTAAAGGTTGCCTGTACGGATTCGCACCTTCGCAAGGCGATCATGCGCCAACTGCGCCGGATGGGATTCAAAAAGGTTATCGAGTCACCTGAACGCCTTGGTGGAACACGTATCTGTTATGGAAACGTGCCGGTGGATCTCGTCGAACAGGTATCGAAAGTTATTTCAGAAGCCTCTGGTCTCGATTTTGAGACGTCGCTGCGAGCGCTGGAAGACGCCAAGGAACTCATTATTTTCGTGAGCGACGAACTCGCGGAAAAAACGTCGCCAGACGGCGTCCTGGAAACGGGCGAGAAGAATAACGCCAAGTCGGTCGCGGCGCAGCCGATCGTTGAGGCATCAAACATCGACCTGTCTTTGGCCGGCGCTCCCGTCGATGCCAAGCGTCCTTTCATTGTTCAGGAGAAGGATGGCGTGTGGATCGGCACCTGCTGGATTGCGTTCAAGGCTGACCCCGCCCATCCGTTGCTGCCCAGTCACCATACGCTTTCTGAATTCTGCTTCGACCAGAGCACGGTAGAGACAATGATGCATTTGGCGCGAGGTCTTGAAGCCGTGCGAGAGCCTATTCTTTTGGAAGGCGAGACCAGTTGCAGCAAAACGAGCTGTATCCAGGCTTTTGCCGCGCTGACGAAGTGGCCGTCGATTCGTCTCAACATGAGCGGCCAGACTGATTCCAGTGACCTAATCGGCAGGTATTCGCCTCAAGGCCCGGGTTCCTGGCCGTGGGTTCACGGCATGGTCACCGAGGCCATGCTGAAAGGATATCTCGTTAATCTGGACGAATTGAATCTCGCGGAAGCAAATGTACTGGAACGCCTGAACCCGACCTTGGAACGCCATCCGTCCATGGTTTTGAGCGAATGCGAAAATCTGGTGATCGGGGGTATTGGAAACGCTGTGCATGCCAACTTCGCCATTACCGCAACCATGAACCCTGTCGATACCTACGCGGGCCGAGCTATTTTGAGCCCGGCCTATCGGGACAGGTGGCAGGGGTTCCGAAACGTCCGTAAACCGAATCGAGAAGACTACGAAGCAATGCTCCGATGCCTGGTGTTTGGCGAGCAGCCGGCAGTGGTCATCGAAGGTATGCGATATGCGGCCTGGACCCAGTCACCAAGTTTCCCCGAATTGTCTCAGATGCCACAGATCGAGGAACTTCTGCCACGTTTGGCGCAGTTCCATGTGGCGGTCGAACGTGCGGCATGTGAAACGGAAGGGGAGACCGCGAATGCCTTGGGATCGGGAAAACGGGAACGTTATGTTTATACGCGTCGCGCTTTGCTGAGCGTGCTTCAGTTCTTGTCGTCGCAGGTTGTCCGCGATGCGAAGTCCACTCGGCGCAGGGGCGAAAAGACGATCCCGCAGGAGCAGTTTACCAGTCTCGTGCGGATCGCGATCTCCCGCTACTACCTGGAGAAGATTCGGGACGGATCAGATCGGGGCACGGTTTCCCGGCTGATCGAGGCGACAGGATTGGCAGCGCAATGATGCCCCGTCATGAAGCTGAAACGCTGGACCCGCGGTGGCAGGGACTCGCCGCTGCCTGCGCCGGCCTTGCGCCGTTTGCCGGGATCCAGGTTAAGCCGGGAGAGAACTGTTCCTACAATTTTGCGGAACGCACCATTACCTTGCCGCCGGATGTTATCGACAGCCATGGCGAACTTGCCGCTCTTGGCATCGCCGCGCATGAGGCGGGCCATGCCTGGATATCACACCTGAATGGCTTGCCTTTGGCCGGCCTGCGCCAAGGGGCCATGTGTAACCTGGTTAATGCGGTTGAAGACCCTAGAGTGAATACATTCATGCGGGCCCATTGGCCAGGCACGCGTCGCTGGTTTAATGCTTTGGGTGCCAGGGCTCCGGCTCATGGTTTATTCTCGGTTCCTAGATTTTTGCAGTTTTGCCTAGTCTCGGCGGCAGGTGACTTCATCGGGTGGGACCTGTCGCGCTATGCCGATAAAGTTTCAGAATGCGTATTTTCAGCTCTGACAAAGACGAATGCAGCACGCCGGCGTTTTGCTGAGACGTTTCCCAGTCCTGCGGCCGCCCGGGTCAACGGCAGTGGGGCCGGCGGGGCTTATTCCGCTTGGGAAGCCGTGTCGTGGGCCCACGCTGCCCAAGCTGTTCGCGGACTGCAGCGAGATGTGGTTCCCGTGGCCTGCGAATTAATTGCTCTCGATGTCCGGCAAGTTGCCGCGGACTTTGACCGGAATCCCGACCTTTTTACCGCAGCAGGAAAGACACGGCATCCGGGGCATTTGGTCGCCGAATGTTTCAAGAAAAAGCCGGATAATGTCAATTTAATAGATGGAGATAAGCAGCAGCCTGTTTCCCTGCAGGCGATGATGCTCGCCGAGGTCGTTTACGACGATGCCTTAAGAAACACTCACGAGGGTCAGAACCTGAAAGGCCTGATGCAGGCGCTGGATCTGCCGGCGGAATTACTCCTTCGGTTGCTTGATCAGTTGCTGATCGACCTTGCAGGCAGTGAAGAAGGCGACGGTGATGCCAATGGTTCTCTCGAAGGGCGGGCGGCAAGGCCTTCCGCTGGGCGCGGTAGTCCCGCCAAATCGTGGCTGAGAGCGCCTCGATCCCAAAAGGTGTCTTCGGAAGTGAAGTGCGATTCCGACGTCGATGAAGCGAGACAGGAAATCCCGCGCATCGTGGGGCCCCAGGTGTTGCGCCTTGCCGCGGACATTGAAGAAATTCTACTCCCTCGCAAGCATCCAAATCGGGTAAGCGGGTTCCCCTCCGGACAATCTGTCGATCTGCGCCGGGTGATGAAGCTGGAAACTGATCCGCTTGCTTATCGGCAAATCTGGCAGCGCCGGCAGGCCCCCGACCGGCAGGATTTTTGCTTCAGTTTGCTGGTCGACCTTTCGGGCAGCATGAGCGGCGAGAAGGTCAAAGCGGCCGTGGCCGGTACGGTGCTTCTGGCGCGGACACTGCAGCGGCTTGCCTGCCGCTTCGCCATTAATGGGTTTCAGGATCAGTTGATCCCGTTTGTTGAATTCGGCGCGGTCTGTGGGCCGAAGGCGGAGGAAACGCTTTACGAAATGATTCTTGAAGCAAAAACCCAGCGGCCTGATGGTAACAACTGTCCACATAACGATGACGGCCCCTGCCTGTTGGACGCGGCGGCCCAGCTCCTACAACAACAGGCGACGGACCACGCCTTGTTCGTGATTTCCGATGGTGCTCCGGCAGGCATCCGGTCCGGCCCCGAAGAATTGCATGCTGCCGTTGATGCCCTCAAACGAGATACCCCTGACCTCCATCTGTTCGGCATCGGTCTCGGCGAAGGGACGGAGCATGTGCTCGAGTACTATCCCAATGCGATCGCCAGTGTGCCACCTGAGAAGTTGGCGGCAGAGACCGGAGCATTGATTAAGGATGTAATTCTGGGACGGAAGGTGGGCTGAATTTGTGCAAAGTAGATGTGTGCATCCAATCGAATTATTTTCTTCGATGCGGGCAAGAGGAAACGCCCAAATTGCGCCCCCTGAACTCATCAGAGCCGGAAACATGGATTTTAGGTGCGGTTCAAGGGGCGTGTTAGCTCCCGGCAAGTCTGATAAGTCGTGAGCTAACCAGCTTATCTATCTCGCCAGGTGCTGTAGCGGAACCTCCGATCATAGCAGACCCTCGAGACACGGGTAATTTCATGCCGGGATAAACTTTTTATTCCGTGACGTGAGGCCGAACTTCCATCCGTTCATGGGTAGTGTCCGAGGGTAAAATCCTGCCTGTTTCGCTTGTTGGGTTCAAGCCGATAGGGGGCATGCCCCCTATCGGCTTGAACACAACGCCCGCAAAGGGCAACATTTTGAAACCGGACTCTCCCTCTGACTGGAGGGAAACAGGGGCTCAGGTCACAGGCAGTCCGTGGAAAAACGGCTACTGTGAGTACTTCAACGGCAAACTGCGAGACGAACTGCGCAACGGTGAAACATTATTCAGCTTGAAAGAGGCAAATATCGTGATTGAGCAATGCGCAAGCATTACAACACCAATCGAACGCATTCAGCGCTCGGCTGTAGACCGCCCGCGGCGGTGACCGTTAGCCCGTTCCCGGCACCACTCGTTCCACATTTAACCATGCTGTAGACTAACAATTGGCCCGGTACAAAAATGCGATCAACTCAGACTAGGTAATGAAGCGGGAGTGGAACAAGCTCGATTTCAAGTTGCGCCATTTGACCCGAAGCCGGACCCGGCGTGGTTAAATGTTGATTTTTGGAAGGGTACGTTGATGCGGGTAATCGTAACAGGTGATCTCCTCAGAAATACGGGCCAAAATCAAATGGCAGAAAGTGATCAAGCGAAAAATGTTGACTGGCTGAAAAGCGTTCTTGATATGCCATTCGCTGGCATAGCTGATATTGAAGTCGAAGTTCTTATTAGCCGAAATCAAAACGCAGTTTTTGATCGATTAGGTTGTTACTCGGCTCTAGGGCGAGATGTTACAATCGAAGACTGGTGCGAGATATATGAGGGTAAAAATAATGAAATAGATATACTAGTAGATTTCATAGGTCCCTATTTCGAGAATTGCCAAGTTATAATTTCGCATGAAGCCCCGCCATATTTATTTAGAATCGCACAAAAAATTGGTGTGAAAATTATTGATGTTGGTGTTGCGCCGTTGCGTTTTTCATCGGATTACATTTTAGGACTTAGAAGCAATGATGTTGCTTCGATGAGTTTGATTGAGAAATGTAGTATGCGTCCCATGGAATTTCATGATGCCGTCCACACTCGTGTCGCGCTATCCCACAGTCGAGCCCATCCTCTGAACATAGAGAACGGTGTTCTCTTTGTTGGTCAGATGGATATAGACGCCTCCCTAATTCAAGGAGGGTCTATCCCTAAGCCTATCGATGTATTGAACGCCCTCGAGTTAACGTCAGCGATGTATGGTCGAGTTTACTATAAACCACATCCAAACAACAATAATACAAGTTGGTTGCGTAAAATATGCAACGAGCGGGAAGATTTCATTTGGATTAATAGAAATATATATGACACGCTTGTTCTCGATGACTGGTCTAGGGTGATATCTTTTTCGTCAAGTGTTGTTAAAGAAGCTCCGTTTTTTCGCAAAAAAGCAGATAGGATGCTTAAGGACAATGATATTTGGCCATATTTCGATGGAGACGTAGATAATTTTATTGGGACTGAATCGGAAATGCCAAACTATGCTTATATTTCAAATAAAACCTTTTTCTCGAGTGGTTTTTGGGCAGGTTTATTGCAATGCGTTTGTCAAAATTACATTGAGTGCTATCGCGCTGGTCTTGTAAAACGAACATTAGTGGAAAAATGGGGCTTCTAATGGGGGGCCTTTGAAGTGGTGCTGCACGTCAGCAGACCAATCTGGACAAGTTGGGTGATGTGAGACCGAACTTCCATCCGTTCATGGGTAGCGTCCGAGGGTAAAATCCTGCCTGTTTCGCTTGTTGGGTTCAAGCCTACACGGGGGATGCCCCGTATAGGCTTTGACGGCCGCGCTGGACGGAGTGGCGCTGCCGATGGCCGGATGTGGTTCCGGGTGGTTGTCGTCATGCCGCCAAGTGGCGCGCAAAGCCCTGGCGTGGGAGCGCGACGCGAAGATCGTCTTGTTCAGGCATTCGTCCCAAAGCCTGCCGTTAAAGCTCTCGACGAAAGCATTTTGCTGCGGCTTGCCAGGCGCGATGTAATGCCAGGCGATCCGACGGTCCTGGTGCTATTTGAGGGGCGCCGTCGAGGTCAACTCGGTGCCGTTGTCACTGACGACCGTGATCGGCCTGCTGCTCCACAGGATTAGAGCATCCAGTGTCCAGGCGACTCGGACGCCTGACAGCGAGGTATAGATAACCAGCGCTAGGCACTCGCGCGTGCAGTCGTCGATCACGGCCAGGATGCGGAATCGCCGTCCGTCCGTGAACGTGTCGCTCACGAAATCCAGTGACCACCGCACGTTGGGGCTGTCCGGCAGCGCCATCGGACCTCCTCGTCATCGGGCCGGCTTGAGCGGTAGCGGATCATCGTCTGGTCAGTGGCACGCCCGGCGCTTGCTTCCCCCGTGACTTCGCCTCAGGTGCGCGACGGCGTCTCGCCTGGCGGCGGGAGTCAGCATTTTTTTGATGCGGTGTTCTTCAGCATGACGTTGTCCAGCATCGCTTCCGCCAGGAGATTCTTCAGATTCACATTCTCCGTCTCCAACGCCTTCAGGCGTCTTGCATCGGAAATCATCAGGCCGCCGTATTTGGACTTCCACTTGTAAAAGGTGGCGCCGGAAATGTCGTGAAGACGGCACACGTCCGCCGTCTTCCGGCCCGTCTCCTGCTCCCATAAAATCCCGATGTTCTGTTTTTCCGCGAACCGACTTGCCTTCATGTCCATCCCCTCTCAAGGGCTATGGACTCTACCCATTCTTGGCAGAATTCTCGGATCTCACGTCATATGGAATACACTTCCAAGATAGGATTTATGCTATGTTGCTAAAAATTTTAGGTTTTTGGGGAAAAATGTCTGAAAAATTAAAGCAATACAGTGAAGTTCTTCTGTATAGTGGTGGACTGGATTCATTTATCGCCTGGCAATACCTGGGGCGTCCACAAACCGTGTATTTCGATTTGGGGCACAGATACGCAACGCTGGAGAAGGCCGCCGTCCGAGCGACTATTCCGGACACGGAAATTCTCGACGTTCTTCGGCTCGGCGCCTACGAAGAAGCGAGTGCCCACATACCAATGCGAAATGCATTTCTGGCTATGGCGGCAGCTTTATTGGCCGACAAGATTTGGATCGTTTGCCAGCGTGACGAGATGACGATTCCAGACCGAACAGAGAAATTCATGTCGGACGCAGGAGAGATATTTACCTTCCTACAGGAGAGAGAAATTATCGTAGCTACGCCTTTCGCCGATATGGACAAAACAGAAATGGTGGCTTGGTATATTGAGTTCGTCGCCGGCGGCAAACTGACCGGCGACAATTTACTGTTCAAGACATGGTCTTGTTACACGGCGACCGACGACGCGATCCCTTGCGGTGCTTGCTCCGCTTGCTTTCGGCGTTTCGTGGCGTTTCAGAACAATGGGCTTTCTGAATATTGTGCAGCAGATCCAAGACAATCCGCGATCGCTCTTGAATACCTTGACCGTGCCGGCAATGCGGAATTTTCATCCCGTCGAAAATGGAGAATTTTGAATGCTCTGGGTGTTAGCGAGGGCCAGGAGAGCGAAGAGCGACAATGAACGCGGTTGAAGGCCACGATCAAACTGAATTCACGTTTCCGTTGCCGAAGGTCGCCAGTTGGATCGTGACGAACCGCTGCAATTTGTCGTGTTCGCATTGCTACCCCGCCTCGGGGCCGGAGTCATTTCCCGGCGAACTTAATGAGGACGACTGCTATCAGGTGGTTGATAATCTCGCCGACGCAGGGTTTCAGGTTGTGTACCTGTCTGGCGGAGAGGTTTGCCTTTTGCATTATTTGGCGCCGTTGATCGAGCGGATTGTTAACCGGGGGATGCAGGCTTGGATCTGTACAAACGGTTGGTTCATTGATGAAGCCCTGGCGGTACGATTGGCTGCCTGTGGCCTCTCCGGGGCAACTGTAAGTATTGATCACCCAGATGCGGACACCCACGACCGGTTCCGCGACAGAAAGGCATCCTATGCGCGCGCTGTTGGGGCTATCAAGTTATTGCGGCGTCATAACGTTGAAGTGTTCATCGATTACACTGCGACCTTGCAGAATGCAAACGAGGCGACTCGGCTGGTTGATCTTGCGGATGAACTTGGTGTTGCGACCTTGTCCGTGAAGAGATTCCGCCCCATCGGTCGCGGACGAAAGTTCGAGGGTATGTTTCAACTTGATATCGCCGACTATGCACAGTTGATGGCGGCCTTTGCCGCGAAGGCTGAAACGTCTCAAGTTGCCATTCAGTTCTTTGACCCTTCGGCCTGTGCCGCAGCTAAATCCAGGCTATGGATGATCAACGAAAAGACCGGGGAGGATTTTGGCTGTCTAGCCGGTCGTACTTGGGTTGGGATCATGCCGGATGGAACTCTTACCCCATGTCCGTTGTTGAATCTACCGATTGGAAATGTGTTGGCAGGAAGGGTCGCCGAAAAGATCAATAACTCCGAAGAGATTCAAAAGATCGTCAAACGCGAAGAGCGACAAGGCGTATGTGGCGAATGCCATCATAAAAAATCATGTGGCGGTTGCCGAGCGCATGCGTTTGTCGCGTCAGGTGACTATCTGGATGAGGATCCGTATTGCATGGCCAGGTACCTCGAATCAGACAGGTGATTCCGAGAGGCTCAGGGCGCGTCATGTCCCATTAGGTGAGTAATAGTTTCCGCAGTCGGAGACAAAAACATTGATGCCAAGGGCGCGTACCATGGAGCCTATTTCGTCCAGCTGCGCTTGGGAAACCGGTCTGACATCCGCATTTTGACGGCTTGGTCTGTTGATCGTATATAGGTCAACGGAAAGGGTTCCGGCGCACCGCGATGCCAATTCGCGGTATACGTCGCACAGACGCTTCGCCTCACCGGCGTCAAGGGCAGCACCGAATGAGACGAGACAACTCTTGATCTGAATATCAACGAACTCTGATGCCGCGACGATTCCGTCAACCTGTCGTCCAATCGGATGGGCGAAACCGTTCACCTTTAATTGGCGTTCTGGAGAGACGGCGTCAATTTTGACCCACAGTTGACTTCCGGTCCGTGACATCCCTTGCAAGGCGCGGCGGACTCGTTTTTTTCTCAGGAAATGGCCATTTGTGAACATGACCAACGGGCCAATGGAGATGTCAAAACGGGAAGAACGCAAGAAGTCGGAAAGGCCCACCGTCATTTCGTCTATGTTCGGACAGAGCGTCGGCTCGCCATCGCCGCATATGGCAACATTTGAAATACCATCGCTTGCAAGCGCGGGAAATTTGGAACGAAGTGGACTGCTGCTGAGAGAGTGCAAGGCCGCCTCAAGTTCTTGCAAAACTTCATCCACATTGACAGCTTGGGGTGCGCGACTGACTAGGCCAGGCACGTGACAGTATACGCAGCGTTGGTCGCAACCTTTGTTCAAGTTCAGGTTTATCCCAACGGACACCCAATCAAAGGCGTTCGAGTAGGCGCCGTAGACATGCGGCAAGTTTTTGAAGGCACCGTCGTAGAGGAAGGTCAATCCAGCCAACACCGGCCTCCTTTTTTGTCAAAATCAAATAGGCGCGGCCTTTTTCATAAGATCGATTTTATTGCCGCGAGATATTCCTTGGCAGCAATTCACCGTTGCACATGGGCCGCCCAGTCTGGCGAAGGCCTTATTTTCAAGGCCCGCGATGAAGGTCTTTCGAACGGGTGATTCGAAGACGGAATCCAGTAATTGAAGAGCCACGTTTCCCATGACGTGGAAATTCATATCGTCTAGGCAGCAAGCATACCATCGGCCATCGGGTGCTATAAAAGCTTCGTGGCGGACGCGATCCATCAGAGGACACGAACAAGACGCGTAGTCGATTGAGTTTGTATCGATCTGGCCACGTTCCGCCCAAAACCCGATTGTAGGGCATTCGAGGATTGTATCGATCTCGGGGTCTAAAAACCGCGACCAAGCGTCACGTAGCCTTGGATACTCGTTTCTTGAGTAGTCACTCAGGTCACCTTCGAACTTTGCAGGGGTGAGGCCAAGGGTTTCGTTTACGGTGGAGACGTATGTCTCGAGCGTTAATACGCTGACTGTGAGCGGTGTGCAGCTCTTAACGTCGCGGCGGACGGTTAGAAAGTCCTCAATGTTGCGACGCAGGCGATCAATTCCCAATCCACCAACTGCGATAGAATTCGCTTCTGTTGACGCGTCGATACTGCAGTGGAATGCATCAATCAGCTTCTCACCAAGAAGAATTTCAGCCTTGTCTTTCGTGAAGTGCTGAAAATTCGCGGATATCGTTACGGCGATCCATGGCGCTATCCGTTTGATCGTTCGAACAATGTCGATGAAATTGGGATTTAGGAACGCATCCCCGTTCTCGCTTATCGACATCCGTGTCACGGAATGCTTGGATCGGAACACCTCCGATGCGATCTCGTCGAGAATTTTCTCAACAAGATCGAGTGGCATAAAAATCTGTCCAGAGCGTTTGCGCGGACCGATTGGACAATAGACACAGTCTGCCCCGCAAACGGAACTCAAGGATAGGTTAACGGCCTTCAACATAAGTTCGATTCAAGCGTATGTGGTGCCTGTGGCCTGCGTGGTGCATCGTTCGGCGATATTTGTGCATCATCAAAATATTTGGGCCATTTGAGCATTTATGCTAAAGGAGGATTCGACTCATCACTGGTTGATGTTAAGCGACTTTTCGTAGGTGCGCTAGACAGCGTTTTTCGAATGTCTGTACAAAGACGGTAATCAACTGATGTACAGAGACGGTAATCGTCTGACACCTGCCGCTCCGGCGGGGTCAATTTAAGCGGCTTTCGGTTTCGTTTCCTCCTTTCCGTTATTGGCCTTGGGCTGGCCCGCGACAACGGCGGCGGCGGGCGTCCTGCAGTTCATGTTGCGGCACTGGTGGGGCTGAAGGTGACGAGGTCGGCGTCCAGGTCGGCCAGCATCTAGTCATCGCCATCGAAGAACTTGGTCCGGCCCATGACGCGGAAGTGCTTGTCGAATAGCGTGCCGGGCCGGCCGCAGTATTCCCGTTAACTTACGGAGGCGGGGAGGTGACGTTCCCCAGCGATTTTTCTCAGAGGCCAAAGGCGTTTCCGATCACGGTGCCCACCTGCTCCGTCGTTTGCCGTAGCGGATCGGCGGCGAGGTGAGCATAGACGGCGGTGGCCTGCGGTGTTCGATGTCCAAGCAGGCCACCGATAATCGGCAGGGAGCCACCGACGCTGATGCCCATGGAGGCGAAGGTATGCCGCAGATCGTGAATGCGGACATCTGAAAGGCCGGCCCGCGCGCGGATCCGGCGCCAGGGGCGCTGCAGATCGGTAATGTGCTGCTTCTCCTTCTTGCCGACGAAGACGTAAGGATTTTCGTCGATGCGTTCGATGCTCTCCAATATTCGGCTCGCCGCATGGCTCAGGGGGATCGCCTTGGCGCCATGCCGGTCCGACTTGTGCTCCTTGAGCAGGATAAGGCCGTTCGCCAGATCGACCTCGTCCCATTTCAGCTTCTGGATTTCGCTAAGGCGGGCGCCCGTCAAGACGAGGAGGCGATAGGCGGCGCCCACGGTCCGGCTGATGGTGCCGTCCTGCTCCGCCAGATCGAGAGCGATCGCCAGCTTCTTCAGTTCCTCCATGGAGAGGAAGCGCTGCCGGCGCGTCTCGCGGAACGGCCGGACACCAGTCGTCGGATCGACATGGGGCTCGACGAGGCCCCAGATCCGTGCGCGGCCATACATGGCCTTGAGCAGCCCCAGAACCCGGTTGGCGTTATAGCGGGTCTCCTTGAGGCTCTGGTGCAGGGTGTCCACGTCGGAGTGTCGCAGCTCATGAATGCTGCGCCGCCCCACGGCCGGGATGATGAACCGGTCGAGTAGCCATTGGTGGGCCTTGATGGTGCTTTCCTTGCACCGGCCTTCGCAATGGTCCGACATGTAGCGGTCGGCCAGATCCGCGACGGTCATGGCCGAGCGGCCCTCGTCCCGGTCCTGGCGGGGATCGCTGCCGCGCGAGACGGCGCTCAATTGCTGGCGCGCTTCCGTCCGCGCCTCCTCCAGGGTCATGACCCCGTACCGCCCGAGGGTCACCCGCCGGCTGCGGCCATGCCGATTGCGATACTGGATCACGAACGATTTCACGCCCGACGGCTTGATGCGCACGCCGAAGCCGGGAAGGGAGGAATCCCAAAGAACCACCTCCTTGCCAGTGGCGCTGGTCTGGTCGATGTCGCGTTTCGTGAGTCTGGCCATGATTGCGGCTCCGGTAAGCGTGAGGTAAGATCATGCTTACCCATTCGGGCCATGGCGGGCAATCGAAGTCAACGATAAATTTTATATAAAATGTTTTAAAACAATCTATTACAAACAACAGCAATCCCGGGCAACGCCGGGCAGGGTATGTGTCATCAAACTCATAACCTGAAGGTCGCAGGTTCAAATCCTGCCCCCGCAACCAATAAAAAACGCCCTAACCTCAACAGGTTATGGGCGTTTTTGTTTGGCCGGATCCCAGCCGCCGAAATCCAAGGGTCAACCTATGGAAAGCAGATGGAATCAAGTTCCTGCAAGGTAAGGCAAGGTGGAAGGCGCTGCGGGGATGGATCAAAACTCCACGCAGGGCTGACCATGACTAGGATGATGAGGCATTCGTGAATTGTGTCAAGCAGGCCTATCGGGTCGGTGGCTATCCCGGAAACGACGAGGACGGCAAGGGTATGCAAAGCCGGCTAGACAAGCAGTAACTTTTCACCGATCTGTTGAATGGGGCACGCTTCATAAACTCCCACGCGCTTTCGACCGGCAGGCTTGGCGCGACAGGGTTCCATTTCTGGGGCGGAGTGGTCAACGCCCTTGCGGTCGAAATGGGTGACGCGCGCACTGTCGCTGTTCCCTATTACGGTCGCGCAGCGATGACAGCCGATGTCCCGAAACTCACGGCGGCGCTCATGATCCAGAACGCTGAAGATGACCCTCGGATCAACGAGGCCGTGCCCGCCTATGCCGAGGCGTTTAAAGCATATGGAAAGACATTCGAGATGCACACCTAAAGAACACGGCAACGAAGCCAATTTTCCCGCAACCATCCACAGGATTAAGAACTCAGCATTCTTCGGTCGAAACTCGCCAGTCCGCGTAGCGAAGCTGACGCAGACATGCACGCACAAGGGCCCGGTGCGGGCGGTCCATATCCGTCATGTTGATCATCCGGCCTTGGCCGACGGCCTCGATCACTCGGCGCTTTAGGTGCAGGTAATCGGCATGAGCAAACCGCAGGACGATGTCCTGGAACGCATCGTGCGCGTCCGGATCGAACGGCCGGGTGTTGCCCAGGCCGTCGCTGAGCGGATTGGCCGGATACATCGACAGGCAGGGCAGCCAGCCCTCGGGCAAGGGCACGTTGGCGGCATGAGTGCGTTGGTGCGCCGCCAGACGCGGCAACAGATGGGTGTGCGGGCCATGGGGAGTGGGCAGTCCATTGGCTTGCGACGGGATGTATTGATAGACCTCGACCCGGCCCAGGCGAGACAAAAATACCCGGTGCGGGCTTTTCGCGATGACTGCCGTCATGGCCGGACCTTCGAAAGACAACATGTCCGCACCGCCATGGGCGCGCAGCGTTTTAATAAGGTCGGGATCGCGGGTCCGCACGCAGGCATCCACATGGGGCAGTCTCAAACCCAGGTCGAACAGCACCGCACCTCGGTCTTCTTTGCGAACGGCATCGTTGTCGGGTCCGATCTCCGTCAGCCCCACGCGCCCAGCCATGTGCCCCGCCTCGTCGTCGGGCAGGCAGATGTTGACGCCCTGGTTCCAGCGGTTTCGGTTGCGTGATGGCGTTTCATAGGGAAAGACCGTCGCGTCTTCTTTCAGGTCGATGCGGATTGCCCCTTTGCCGGTGACGACCGTGCCGCCGGTATCTCGGAGAACAACTTCCGCCACCTCGTCTGCGTCGCGATGGAATTCAGCGATCACGCCGAAGGAGCCGATACTCCAGCCCGTGGTCGCGGTTCGCATGTGTTGATGGACCAGTGCCACCGCATCTGTGAAGTCTTCAGTCTGGGTCCCGGTCACGTTCGGTTCTCCTCGGGTGAATGTGAAACGACGATCTGTCGGCCGTCAACGAAGTGCAGCCCGCCCTTGATGCGATAGACCGCGGCAAGGTTCCCGGGCTTCAACACAACGTCGGGCGTGCCCTGCGCGAAGATGCGCCCGTCCGCCATCAAGATCAGATGATTGCAGTAGCGTGCCGCCAGGGTTAGGTCGTGCAAGACCGCGACGGTCCCCGCTGTTTCCGATACGCGACGGCGCAGAATGTCCATAACATCCAGTTGATGACGCGGATCCAATCCGGTGACGGGTTCGTCCGCCAGCAGCATCGGTGCGCCGCCGGCCAGACAGCGGGCGATCATCACCAGAGTCCGCTCGCCGCCGGACAACGTTGTGACGGCGCGATGGCGCAGATGGTTCGTTCCCGTAGCGGCGAGGGCATCGGCAATGGCCTGCTTGCCGGCGGCGGCCTCGGCCCTGCGGTCCTGACCGTTCGCCAGCAGACCCAAGGCGACGATCCGTTCCACGGACATGGGCCAGTGGCAGGGGGCGCCCTGGGCCAGGTAACCGACGCGGCGGGCGATGTCGGAAGGACGGTAATTGGTGAGCGGGAGGCCGTCCAGCCGGACCTCGCCGCCGTCGACCGGGATCAGTCCCAACAATGCCTTGAGGAACGTCGTTTTGCCTGCCCCGTTGGGGCCGATCAGCCCGGTCAGGCGGCCGGGGCCGAAGTCGGCCGAAATGCCGTCGAGCAGGCGGCGCCCGTTTCGCGTCACCACCAGATCATGGGCCGACAAGATGGTCATTGCCCTTCCCTCCGCGTTCTCAGAACCAGGGCCAGGAAGAACGGCGCGCCGATCATCGCCGTCAGAACGCCCAGTTGCAGTTCCGGCCCGTCCGTCGCAAAGCGCACGGCGATGTCGGCGGCCAGGGTCAAGGCGCCACCGCCCAGCGCCGACGCCGGCAACAAGCGGCCCGGCGCGTGCCCGACGGCGGGCCGCAAAAGGTGCGGCACGACCAGACCGACGAACCCGATCACGCCGGAAACAGCGACGGCGGCCCCCACGGCCAGGGCGGTGCCGATGATCACCCGGGCCTGTAACCCACCGATGCCGATGCCCAGGCTGCGGGCGACATCCTCTCCCAGGGTCAGCGCGTCCAATCCGCGTCCGGTCGTTGCCAGCAAACCCATGCCCAGGGTGATGAACGGTAGAGCCAGGTCGACATGGTCCATGCTGCGGTCGGTGAGCGCGCCGAGCAGCCAGAAAAAGACTTCGAACGCCGCGTAGGGATTGGGCGACAGATTGAGCGCCAGAGTGGTCAGCGCTCCCGACATGGCGTTGATGGCGACCCCGGCCAGGATCAATGTCAGGATCGGCGCGTCGCGGCCGGCCAAAAGATACAGCAAGACCACCGCCAAGCCCGCCCCGGCCATGCCGCCGAGCGGCAAGGCGAGGGGGTAGACGGCGGCGAGCCCCGAATAGAACGTGGCGACGGCACCTAGCGCCGCGGTCCCGGATACGCCGACAAGACCCGGTTCGGCGAGCGGATTGCGCAGCAGCCCCTGTAGAGCGGCGCCCGCCATGCCCAGCGCGCCACCGACGACAAGCGCCAGAATTGCCCGAGGCAGGCGTAGTTCGCGCAGGATCACGGCTTCGGGTGTTGTGGGCGCGCCGATCAGTATTCCGGCATTCGGGATCAGAACCCCGGCGCGCCCGAAGACGACCGATGCGGCGAACAATACCAACGTCAACAACACCAGACCCGCGAGCAGGAAGGGAAAGGGGATATCAAACGACCGGTCGGTACGGGATAGCTTCATGGCCGTGGTTTTCCTTCGTCCCGGGTATCGGCTGCCTTGGCCAGGCGGGCAACGGCCTCCGCCGCCTGAGGCCCGCCGCAAGTCCACAGACTGGCGGGCAATTCGATACGCCGTGCATCGCCAAGAGCCGCATGGGCAGGATGATGCAATGCTTGATGAGTCAGCGACGGTCGCTCGGCCGTGCGGGCGGCAACGACCAGCAGGTCGGGCCGGGCCGCGATAAGCCGTTCCAACGGCAGGAAGCCCATACCCGTAACCCCCAAATCGGCGGACAGGTTGCGCAGACCAGCAGCACGTAGGATACCGTCAACCAGCGATCCGGGTCCGGTGGTCATCCCACGCGGCTGAAGAACAATAGTGCGCGGAGCAAGGCGGCCAGGAGATGAGCGGCGCCGAACATCCGCCAAGCGGCGGTCGAAATCGTAAATGATCCGCTCGGCCTTGGGCGCTTCGCCCAACGCCTTCCCGACGCGGCGGATGTTGTCATGGATGTCGGCGAACCCGCTTGCGGGGTCGAGAGTCAGGATGCGGTGACCGAACCGGCGTAGGATCGTCGTCGTCGCCCGTGTGGTGTAGGTGCCGGCCAAAATCAGGTCGGGCCGCAGGGGTAGGATTTCCTCGGCCTGGCCGTGGTTGGCGTGCAGTCCCTGTGCCAGGAGCGCATGGTGGGAGATCTCCGGATCGAATGCCAGATAGGAGATCGAGGCGATCCGGTCCCGTTCGGCCAGCAGCAGGACAAGCTGGTCCGTGCACAGGTTCATGGACACGATCCTCTGTGGTTTCCCCTTCACGGTCTCGGTCGGGATGGGGGCGGGAGCACCAACCGGTGCCCCCGCCAGGGTGGCGCCCGTGGGCGCCGTGGAAAGAACGACCACCGCGACCATCAGTCCCCACGCCTTGGAGAGTATGGGGAAAGGCTGTGATGGGGGATGCATAAGCCGTTCTTTCCCGAGACCTAGAGACCAAACCGGGTGCGGATGCCGAAATAGGCGGCGATCCCCGGCTCGTCGTAGAACAGGACTTCCTGGTATTTCTGGTCGAGCAGGTTCTCCACCCGGGCGAACAGTTCCACCCCGTCCTTGATCTCGTAGGAGCCGGCGATGTTGACCAAAAAGTACTCGTCCAACCTGATCGATCGGCTCGTGCCGTAAGAGTTCGAGAACTCCGTATCGCGTTGGACGCCGTTGAAATCGACCCCCAGATCGACCTTTGCCTTGCCGTCCAGAAACGCATAGGCAAGGTTCATGCTTGCGATATGCTTCGCCCGCCGGACCAGTTCCTTGCGGTTGGCGTCCTGCCCGTCCGTATAGGTGTATTGGCCTTTCAGGCTCAGGCCATGGCCCAGGTTCGCTGCGACGGACAACTCGACCCCCTGAATTTTTGTGATCCCGTCCAGGTTGACCGAGGTGTTGCCGCTGCCCGAGATCAGGTCCGTGATGCGGTTGTTGAAATAGGTCAGGTCGGCAATCAGACGGTCGCCGAGGAAACCCTGTTCGACACCGGCATCCCAGCCACGGCTGGTTTCCGGCCGTAGGTTCGGATTCCCCGTGTAGGTGGCGGTGGAGCCGAACAGCTCCGACAGGGTCGGATTCTTTGCCCCCGTGCCGTAACTGCCGTGCAGGCGGGTCCCGGTTTCGTGGTGGACGTAAGCCGCCGTCATCCGGTAGGTGCGCTTGTCGTTGAAGATGTCGTTGTCGTCGTAACGGATGCCGCCGGTCAGGTGTAGGCGATCCCACAGGGAAACGCGGTACTCCCCGACATAACCGTAGTTGGTGATGTCCCGGTCCGATGTGCTGAAGTTACTTTTCGTGAACTGGGTTTCGTCCTCGCGTTCCACCAGAATGGTCAGACCGTGTTGTGCATTGGCGATATCCGGTGTGTCGAAAGACAGATTGCTTTTGTAGTGGAATCGCAGTTTGTCGCCGTCTGCATGATAAGTCTCGATCCCATTGGTGCGGCTATCGGCGCGGTCCGTGTGTACGGCGGCACCGAGGGCCTGTTCCCAGGCACCGTCGAACAACTTGTATCTCGCGAGCAACCCGCCGCTGCGCTGGATGGTATCCGTCTGTTTATCGGCATCCACGGTCTTGATGATTCCGGCAACGGAGGGCTGATTGTCCGTTTCCGTGGAATCCTTCACGTAGCGCCCGAATAGGTCGAAGGACAGGTTATCTAGGGGGGTGACACCGGCCTTGAAATTTATGGTGGCGTTTTCATTGCCATCCAGTTCGGTATTGCCGTCTTCTTCCGGGGCGATAGAAATGCCGGCTGTGCGATAACCGCTCGCGCCGATGGAATAGTGGTATTTTTCGGTGCCGCCACGCAGGCTGACGGAACCCATGCTTGTCGCAAAGGATCCGCCCTCGGCGCTGATGCCGATCTCCGCCGGGCCTTGGCCTCGTTTCGTGACGATGTTGATGACCCCGCCCACGGCGTCACTGCCGTAAAGCGCCGACTGCGGCCCGCGCAGGACCTCGACGCGTTCGATGTCGATGGCGCGCAACTGGCCGAAATCGAATTCCGATCCGCCGCTGGGGTCGTTGACTTCAATCCCGTCGATGATCACCAGCGTATGGTTCCCCTCGGCGCCGCGGATGCGCACTTGGGTCTGGGTGCCGACGGTGCCCGACCGGCTGACGGCCAAGCCTGGAACTTCGCGCAGCACGTCCGACAGCACGCGGACCTGTTTGCGTTCGATTTCCTTTGCCGTGATGACGGTAACGGCGCTGCCCACAGCTTCTGACGGGGTTGGGACCATGGTCGCCGACACGACGATTTCAGGAAGGATCCGTGCTGTCTGGCCGGGTTGGGTTTCTTCCGCGCTGGCCATTATCGGCGAAGCAAGGATCATACAAAACACGGCGATCTCCACCGTGCAGCGCGCGGGGAATTTGGACCTTAAAACACGAGCATTCATTTGAACCTCCTCCGGTTGTTCGCTCGAACAACCGGACGGGCCGCATGACGCGCGCGCTCGATGCCTTGATGAAACCCCGGAACGGACCAACCCCTCGGCTCCGAACCCATACAGGTTTCAGACACCTCGTTCGCGCGTTCAGGGGACCGTCCGGCACACACCAAGTGCACGGAACGGACTGCCGGTATCGTTGGGGGAAGGTTCCCAAGTCTAAGGGAACGACGCAGACACCCCGTGGCGATGACCGGCAATCTGCCGCACCAACAAGGCGTCACCACAAACGGTCTCTACCGCGCCTCCGACAAATCCCGATCGGCGGCTGGGCGACGCGTTCCTTGGCAGGTCTCCTGGCTCACGGGTCGTTGGCTTGGGTCCGCCTTCCCCGGGCAGTGCCCGAGTGACATAAGATGACCGTCGCCTCGCCGCTCACAGTTGCGGGTACAGCCGCAGATCAGGCCCCCCTGCTGGGTAAAACCCTACTGCGTTCCCTTTTGATCCCCCGGACTGAATTCCGTTGACGGGGAACCAAGGACGCGTCCGTGTTACGGGAAGTTGTCGATAATGGCAAGCGCATGTTTTTCGTTGCAGAGCTTAATGACGATGACCAAATGCGGTTACGAGATGCGGATCGATAAGGAGTCACCTCACATGAATACCATCTCCCTGCGCCTTCTTTTCTTGCTTGGCATGATCGTGTTTGTTTGTCCGAGCGCCGTTCAAGCCGACGATGCAGGGGATGCGGGCGCGATCCGGCACCTGCTGCATTCGACATTCGATCAACCGGATGCGCCGTTGACAGTCGAGCCCGTCACGATCATTGGGGATGCTGCTGTCGTCGGTTGGGCACAGGGCGATCGTGGGGGGCGCGCACTGATGCGAAACAAGCACGGTGTTTGGGAGATCGTTCTGTGCAGCGGCGATGCGCTGAAGGAGGCGGCCGCTTTGGTGGATTTCGGACTGCCTGCTACCCAAGCGGAGAAACTCGCCGTTGCTGCCGAAATGGCGGAGTCGAAACTTGCCCCAGTCCTCAGGGCGAAGTTTTCCATATTCGACGGGGTCGTGATGATGGACGAGAAGGGCCATCACCCCACGACAGGTGGGCACGGCGTCAATACTAAAAATTGACGCCTATTGAATGGCGCGTCGGTGGATAAGGACTTTCGCCGCAGCAATATCCGCGCTTTGCCATGGTCCCTTCATTCCTGAATGACAAACCGATGAGCAGAACCTTCAGAGCGATCCGGGGCTGCGGGTCACGCTGTCGTTCTCATCCGCCGCCGGGGGTTCCCAGAGTTTTTCGGACTTACACTGAGACATAGACTCGTATGCGCTGCATGCTACACCTCTATCCGCAGCGCGCTTGCGGTGAATAACGCCCGAGTGTTCCTTGATTTTTCATCGCTCCATCCTCTCAAGAGTTGGAGCCTCCGGCAATCCCGGGGCGGTTCAAAGGGAAGGTCAGGCCTGAGTTGGTTATTCTTGTGTAGCCGAAGCGTGTAAATAAAGATGGTTGCAGGCCCCCGCAACCAAATTAAGCCTGCGATCCCAATAGGGTGGCGGGCTTCTCGATTCTTGGCTCATGCCTTTGCGATGCGTTCGGGTACCATATGGGTACCACCTGAAATCAAGCTCCATCCAAGCTCGATGCTCTAGACTAGGCGCTGCGCCGCCGGTGCACTGTTATGCTCGATCTCCTAGTTTCGAACCGTTCATGAAAGGATGGCGAGTTGCGCGTGCAATTGAGCCAGCTCGCGATAACGTACAGGATCATTTGCACTTTCGGGTTTGACGGCTCCTTTCGATAAACCGAAACGTCATCACAGTCGAACCTTGCAACGGCGGGGCGGACCATACATTTTGTTTGATGACGTCCCGCAGCATCACCTTGTCCAACGACAGGTCGACAACCAGCCGCTTCAGCTTGGAATTTTCTTCCTCAAGCTGCTTAAGCCGCTTCATCTCCGCCGGCATCAGCCCAGCATACTTCTTGCGCCAGTTATAGAACGTTGCTTCGGCAATCCCCGCCTTGCGACAAACCTCGGCAACCGATGTCCCTTCCTCGGCCTGCTTGAGAACAAAGGCGATCTGCGCATCGGTGACCCTCGACCTCTTCATGGAACTCTCCTCTTCCCACAACGGGGATCATAAGTGGAAAATTCCAACTCAAAACGGTCCAGTTGTCAGGCAGCAGGTCAACGCCAAAACGCAATCGCCGTAAAGGGGTGCAGAACCAGGACGCCTATGATCGCTCCGAGTATGGTGTAGAGTGTTGTTTGAGATCCTCTCCGACGCTGTCGCCGTTGATGTAGTTTTTCTCGCAAAACGCGCTGCGCTACTTCATCCTGCTATCTTAGGATTAGGCCGGCAGCTTCTCGTCAATACGATCATGCCGAGTAGCGCGGACAGGGAGGAGCCAACAATAATACTGAAGTTCGTGCTGAGGATTAAACCAGGTTGCACAAACGCGAGGCCAGCGACAAACAACCCCATCGTAAAACCCACACCAGTCAAGACCGATGCGCCGTAGATTTGAGGCCAAGTGACGCCGGTGGGCAATCGGGCGATCCCGGAAACGACCGCTATGCCTACACCGGTAAAAACACCCAATTGCTTGCCGATGAACAGCCCGAGCGCTACACCAAGACTGATTGGACTGAGGAACGACTCCACCGTTACGCCCTCTAAATCGATCCCTGCGTTAAAGAACGCAAACACTGGAACAACCCCGAGCGCTACCCAAGGCGTCAAATCATGCTCAAGCTGCTTAAGAACTTCTTTGCCGGAGGCTCTCATTGGAATGCTCAAGGCAATCAACATCCCCGCGAGCGTCGCATGAACGCCAGATTCCAGTACCGCCACCCATACGAAAACGCCGGTCAATGCATAAGGAGTTAGGCGCGCGATCCTAAGCCTGTTCAGGATGAAGAGGGCGGCAAGACCGAGGGTGGCCAGAGCAAGAGAGGGCAGGCTGAGGCCTTCAGTATAGAAGGCCGCGATAACAACAAGCGTTCCCAGGTCGTCGAATATCGCCAGAGCTGTGAGAAAAACCTTTAAAGAAACCGGCACTCGCTCACCAAGAAGTGCCAGAAGCGCCAACGCCAGAACAATATCGGTGGCGACTGGAACGGCCCAACCTCTGACTGCTACAGGATCTCCGAGATTAAAAAAGAGATAGATCAGCGCTGGCGCCGCCATGCCGCCAGCTGCACCAAACGCAGGAAGCGCAATTTGCGTTACTGAAGAAAGCTGCCCCTCAAGTACTTCTCGTTTGATCTCTAGGCCAATCAGGAAGAAGAAGAAGACCATCAAGCCCTCATTGATCCAGAGGATTATTGGTTTGCTTATACTGAATGTCCCGACTGTAAAAGACATCGGAGCATGGTGGATCGTTTCATAAGAGCTGCTGAAAGAGGAGTTGACCCAGATAAAGGCTAATAGCATCGCTCCGAACATGGCGAAGCCGGCGCTCTTCGGAGACGTCAATGTGTTTTCTAGCCGTGATTTGATGGTTTCCATACTCATCTGGCTAGGGCGCCTCTTTTGGGCGCGAAGCGTCGTCCGCACCGGAGGGTCCACAATTGGGCGCCGTTAGCCATCTTTTTGCTTCAATCTATCACTCAGAGCGAGCAAAAGGCCGGACACCACGAACACGCCATGTATCCCCGCCTGCCAGGCAAGCTGCCGGTCGGTTAGGTTTTCCACGTGCATAAATGATTTGAGCAATTGAATCGCTGAAATCGCCACGATTGACGCTATGAGACTGAACTTGAGCCCACTCATATCAACGGCCCCCATCCATGAAGGGCGGTCGGGGTGTCCGTTCGTTTCGATCTTCGAAACAAAATTTTCGTACCCGGCAAAAATCACCATCAAAACGAGATTGCCCACGAGAATTAGATCGATCAGCGACAGGACGGCAAGAATTGTGTCATTGCCCGAAGATGAGACGATCGTCGGGATGTAGGACACGAGCTCCTGAAGAAATTTGAAGCCGAGTAAGAGGAGTACTGCGACCAGCCCCAGATAGAGCGGAGCCAAGATCCAGCGGCTCTGGAAGATAATCCATTCGATGGTCTCTTCGAGCCACTTCATTTGGCGCTCCCTGCTGTGGTTTCTTGTTGCCTGGCCGATGACGCCAACGCTTCCATATTGGCTTCTCTATCGACCGTCATATTTGGTGAAGCGAAACGCGAGCAAGCGCAGCGCGTTGAAAACAACGACGATCGTCGATCCCTCGTGAACCGCCACCGCGGGACCAATTCCGAGACCGAGGATAGTAGCCGGAACCAGAAAGGCAACAACCCCTAGGCTAAACCACAGGTTCTGTCGAATGATCGAGCTCGTCGACCGGCTCAACGCCACGGCGAAGGGCAAATGGTTCAGGTTATCCGCCATCAGCGCCACATCGGCGGTTTCCAGCGCGACATCGGAGCCCGCCGCGCCCATGGCAATGCCGACCGTGGCGTTCGCCATCGCCGGCGCGTCGTTGACGCCGTCGCCAACCATTGCGACCTTGGCTTCCACGCGCAGTTTCTTGATCGTCTCTACCTTGTCATCCGGCATCAGATCGCCGCGTGCCTCATCAAGGCCGATCGCCCGCGCCACCGCGTCGGCGACCCTCTGATTGTCGCCTGAGAGCATGATCATCCGGCGGATGCCGATCTTATGCAGCGCCTCGATAACCGCCGGCGCCGCTTCGCGCGGCGTATCCATCAGTCCGATGGCGCCGAGATAGCGGGTCCCCTGCCGGACAATCATCGTGGTGCGACCGTTTGCTTCCAGCGTTTCGATCCGGGAGCGCAAGTCGTCAGGAATTGGCGGCCCATCGACCTCAGCGAAGAGGTCGTCCTTACCGATGTATGTCGTCTCGCCATCGACTTCGGCCACGACACCACGGCCGGTAATGCTGCGCAGGTTAGATGCCTCGGCGACAGGTGCGTCGCCAAGGCGTTCGCGTCCGTCCCTGACAACGGCGGCTGCGAGAGGATGGTCGCTCAGCATCTCGACCCCGATCGCCACGCGCAGCAGGTCTTTGTCCTCGACGCCCTCGGCAGTTACCACATCGACCAGCTTCGGCTTGCCTTCGGTCAATGTGCCGGTCTTGTCGAACGCGATGGCCGTCAGTCGCCCCAGATTCTCAAGCGGCGCACCGCCCTTGACGAGGACGCCGCCACGCGCAGCGCGTGCGACCCCGCTAAGTACGGCGCTCGGCGTCGCGATGGCGAGCGCACAGGGGCTCGCCGCCACCAGAACCGCCATGGCGCGGTAAAAAGTGGCGCTGAAGGGTTCGTCGACAACGAAGCCCGCGAACAAAAGCGTGACGGCGAGAATCAGAACCGCCGGAACGAAGATGCGTTCGAACCGATCGGTAAGACGCTGTGTGGGCGATTGGTTGGTTTCGGCCTCGTTCACCATCTTGATGACACGCGCCAGGGTCGAATCTACCGATGTGCGGGTGACCTGAATCTCCAGGGCGCCACCACCGTTGATGGTGCCGGCGAAAACACGGCTGGTGGCATCCACCAAATCGGGTTTCTCGGCTGCCTTCGCGGCATTCTGGACGGGCAGTTTGTCCACCGGCACACTCTCACCAGTGATCGGCGCCTGATTTACGCTACTTTCACCCTTGGTGACGAACCCGTCGGCGGACAGGCGTTCGTTCGGCTTCACCAGCACGGTATCGCCAACCAGCAGGGCGTCGACGGCCACCTCTTCGACGCTGCCATCTCTTCGCACGGTCGCGGTCTTCGGCGCCAAGGCGCCGAGTGCCTCGATCGCCTGCTTGGCGCGGCCCATGGCGTAGCCTTCCAGGGCGTGCCCAAGGCTGAACAAAAACAGAAGCAGGGCGCCCTCGGCCCATTCGCCGAGCGCCGCCGCGCCCGCCGCCGCCACAAGCATCAGAAAGTCGATCTCAAATCGGCCGTTCCGCACACTTTCGACGGCTTCGCGCAGGGCGTAATAGCCACCAAAAAAGTAGGCCGGAACGAGGACGAACAGGGGTGTCCATGGCGGCATTGCCACAAACTTCGGCAGCAGCCAGCCAATTAGCAGAAGCACGCCGCACAGGGCCACGAAGATCAATTCGGTCTGCGCCCCAAAAATACCGCCGTGAGCATGATCATGGTCATGGTCGCGGGACTCGTCAGGAGTCTCGCGCGTGCCGGGCTTCGCGTTCTCCTGCGACACCCCCATGTCCCGAAGAGCAGCGCGGATCTTGTTTTCATCGGTTTGCGTTTGATCGAACTCGATCCGCAGCGGTCCGGTGGCGTTGGCCTCCGCCTCGAGAACTCCCGGCAAGCGGCGTACCCGCTCACTGACCGTCCGCGCGCGACGCTGATCCGAAATGCCGCCGACTTGCCAAACCACATGGCCGAATTTGGCGGTTATTTGGGCTCCAAGCGCTTCGGCGATCTGGCGGATGCGGGCCAGGGGCAGTACGCCGGGGTCGTAGTGAATGCACAGCTCGGTGCCTTGGTCATCCTCTGTTTCGCGAATATGAGCGCGTTCGACGCCTTCCCGAGTTTCCAGGCTCTCGGTTAGTCGCTGCACACAAGCGTCACGCGCGTCCGGCACCTCGGGAAGGAGGAGCGGGAGATCGAGCTGAACAGTTTGAGCCATTTTTACTCCACTCTACCGCTTGCAGTTGGAACCAACATGGACCTGGTCCGTGCCGCAGCCGAGGTCACCGCCCGCACGAGTGGTTTTCGAGCGCACTGACGACTCCGCATGAACCGAATTTCGAATAGAGTCTTGTTCATCACTCGTCCTTATCTTCAGCGCGACGATCGTATCTTGAGCTTAGCCATGGCAAGTGGTGAGCCGCCAGAATGAGAAAGACGATAACGGCCGCCAACGCGCTAAGGACATACATTCCAAATCCCACGCCAGTACCGACCGCCGCGGTCGCCCAGACCGTGGCCGCGGTGGTCAACCCATGGGTACGGTTGCCATTGTGCATAATGATGCCAGCGCCCAAAAATCCAATCCCGACCACAATGTTGGCCGCCATGCGGGACGGCTCTGCGCCCGGTATGTGTTGCGAGATGAGTGCAAATACGCACGCACCCATGGCAACCGCTGCGTAAGTCCTCACACTGGCTTCGCGCCGATGCCATAGCCGCTCCAATCCGATAAGTCCCCCAAGGACAGTCGCAAGGATAGTCCTGCTGGCAAGCACTAATTCGAGTTCCCAGTCCAAAAATTACCTCTCCAATATTACAAGCATAGCTGTTTTTGACTTTTCACATACGTCTCTAACAGTCTTCTGTGATCAATGGAAGATTTCGCTAAGCCACGACCTGCGGCCATAGCCTCGGCCGTGATGGCCCCCTCCATGTTTTCCGCGCCGGTATCCATCGTCGTCCCGATTGTCGCGCCCACCATCGTTCGGCACCTTGTTTTGTGGTTGAAGGCTCCGTTCGATGATCTTGTCGAGTTCGCCGCGATCGAGCCAGACCCCCCGACATTCGGGACAGTAGTCGATCTCGATGTTTTGGCGTTCGGTCATAACCAAAGAGACGGCGCAGACCGGACAATTCATACTGGGCTTTGCCGCTTTTTCGGAAGAGGGGCCTGGTGTACCCATTCTACAGCTCCTAAATGTTATTTGCCGCACGCTGACTCGAGTCATGGCCGCAGGCGGTGTAAGGGAAGTTGGCACCATTGATTTGGGGGCTCCAGTGACTAGAGCTTCAAGAGGGGTAACAAAAAAAGATCTGGCCCCAAGTTAATAGATTGTTGGGTCCGTCACCATCTCGGCCGTGACCTTGAGAATTGGCCACAGAATCACGGGTCAGCACCGCACCAGAACAGAGGCAATCGCTGCAGCAGCAGATTGCTGTCGGTCCTCTGCATCGTATCGTCCGCGCCGATACACGGGGTCGACGTGGTTCTCGTGCAGGCATTCCGCGTGGTCGGCGAGCACCTCGATGACTCGGCACTCGGCGATGCGTCCCCCCTAGACTCTTTTCGTTTTAAGTCGAAGCATATCCTGCATTCCTGATGTAGTTGGCGCATTCTTGTGCCGTGAAGGCGTCGAGCAGTGTTCCGATCCGCTTCCATGTGGCCTCGACGGTGCGCTCTTCGGCTTTTCGCAAGAGGGTTTTGAGCTTGGCGAAGGCCTGCTCGATCGGGTTCAGGTCCGGCGAGTAGGGCGGCAGGAAGAACAGCCTCGCTCCGGCTTTTCGGATTGCCTTGCGCACGGCTTTTCCTTTGTGGCTGCCCAGATTGTCCATAATAACAATGTCGCCGGCTTTTAGCGTCGGCACGAGCATCTGCTCGACCCAGGCGCGGAACCATGCGCCGTTGATGGGTCCATCGAGGACGAAGGGCGCGGTGATGCCGTCATGGCGCAGGCCGGCGATGAAGGTCATGGTTCTCCAGCGGCCGTGGGGCGCGGTTGCCTTCAGCGGCCGGCCGCGCGCGCTCCAGCCATGGCTGCGCGTCATATTGGTCTTGGCCCAGGTCTCGTCGACGAAGACAAGGCGGGCCGGATCAAGCTTGCCCTGATGCTTCTTCCATCGTGCCCGTCGGCGCGCCACGTCCGGCCTGTCCTGTTCGCTGGCGAACACGGTTTTTTTAAAGCGGATGCCTTCGCGCCGCAGATACCGCCACAGGGTGTTGCAGCTCACCTCTACACCGCGTTCGGCCAACTCGCCCAACAGGGCATGCAATGTCAGATCCGGCTTCTCCGCCACCCGGGCCAGAAGCCAGTCGCGCTCCGGCTCAAGGATGTAGGGCCGGTAACCACCCATCTGCTTGGCCGCAGCACTGCCGGTGGCACGATAGCGCTGCGACCACTTCACAACGCTTGCCACACTGACGCCAAACCGCGCCGCAACGCCGCGGCAGGTCTCCCCCGCCGCAACAGCCGCCACAACCCGCTCACGAAGATCAAGGGAATAGGGTCGAACCATCGATGCTGGCCTCCTTCCCAGCCAGCATCCCGAATCACAACAAAGACGATTCGAGAATCCCCAACGATTCAATCAACAACAAAAATACTCTAGAATCGTGATCTTGGGAGATTGTGTTGAAGGCGGTGTCTCATTCGCGGCTCTTGGCGGGCTGGAAATTGGTTACCAGCCCTAAGTTGTTGTTGATGCGATACAGTCAACTTCGGCCCTTGATGCATCAACTGCTTCTACGCGGATGACACAAGCAGGCACCATCTCTGTCACGAGCAGACAGCTCTTGCTGGAGTGGGGACGCTAGTCGCGCCTGACTCTGATTATGGGCGCCTGCCCGGCCTTTGGCCGGCCGCCGGGCTGTCGTGAACCGAGCCCCGCGTTCCGCGGGTCTCGGCCCTTCGGGCTTCCATCCCTGGCGCGGGCCGGAGCTGAGCTCCGGCAGAAGGCCGCCGCCCTCACGGGTGGCGACGCTTTTTGATGGCCTTTCCCGGTGCGGGGGGCGGCCGGACACTCCCTTGTAGCCCCGCCGGGGCGGACCGCAACCGCCTTGGCTTAGAGTCCGTCCAGGTTCGTCTTTTTCGTCCTACCAAGACAGTTGCGTCCCGCCTGACCCGGCGAGGCTCCCGGTCGCTTACCGCCCGCCCCCCTTCCGGGGAAAGGCGCGCGAGGGACCAGAGGGAGTCGCGACGATGGAGCCAAGAACCGCAGACGCAGCGACAGGCGGAAAACGCGGGCGCAAAGGAAAGCGCTGCGCCAAGGGCGCGGAGAAGCCCAGCCTCTATGATGAGGTGACAGCGCGCGTCATCGCCGAGCTTGAGGCAGGCCGCGCACCATGGGTGCAGCCTTGGGGAACCCCGGACGCGAAGGCCGGGCTGGGATTGCCCGTCAACGCCCTCACTGGCCGGGCCTATTCGGGCGTCAACATCCTGATCCTGTGGCACCACGTGGTGCGGGCGGGTTTCGCGACGCAAACGTGGCTGACCTATCGCCAAGCCCAGGAGATGGGCGGGCATGTGATGAAGGGCGAGCGCGGCGTCACCGCCTGCCACGCCGACACCTTCATTCCGAAGGCCGAGCGCGAGCGCGCCGCGAAGGACGGCGACGACCCCGAGCGCGTGCCGTTCCTGAAACGCTTCACCCTGTTCAACGTCGAGCAATGCGAGGGCCTGCCGGAGGACGCCTACAAGAGCCCGGCCCCGCTGCCCGAAGCTGAGATCGTTCCGCATGCCGAATGCCTCATCGCGGCGACCGGTGCGGACTTCCGCGTCGGCGGCACGCGCGCGTTCTATGTCCCGAGCCAGGACTTCATCCGCGTGCCGCCGCAACCCGCCTTCTTCGATCAGGTGAATTATTACCGGACCTGCTTTCATGAGCTCGGCCACTGGACCGGACACGAAAGCCGGTGCGCGCGCGACCTCTCGCATTCCTTCGGATCGAAGCCCTATGCGCGCGAGGAACTGGTCGCGGAGATGGCGAGCGCTTTCGTCTGCGCGAGCCTCGGGATCACGCCGACCGTACGGCACACGGACTATATCGGCTCATGGCTTGAGGTCCTGAAAGAGGACAACCGCGCCATTTTCCGCGCGGCAAGCCAAGCGTCCAAGGCCGCCGATTTCATCCTCGCGTTCCGCTACGCCGAGACGGCGGCGGAGGCGGCGGCTTGATCGACGCGCCGAAACTTCCGACCGAGACGACGCCCGAGGGCGAGCAGATCGTCGCGCCGGGCGTGACGCCGATCACGCTCAAGGACCGGCTTGCGGTCCGCGCCGCGCAGCCCATCGCACCAAAGCGCAACCCGAATGCGGTGCAGAAGCCCTGCGACCTCGGACTGTTCGATGAAGCCGGGCGCAATCAACTCGACATGCTCAATTTCCTCCGCGCCACAAGCAGTGGCGCATCACACCCACCCAAGCAAAAGGAGTAGACCCATGCAATTGCAGCATATCGACCTCGGCAAGCTGAAAGACGCTGCCATCAACATGCGTCATGGCAAGACCGCGCCAGACGTGTCCGACATCCTACCCAGCATCAGGACGCGCGGCGTGCTCGTGCCGCTCTTGGTGCGGCCCAACGGCGACGGCGAGAGCTTCGAAATCGTCGCCGGGCGGCGACGCTATTTCGCGGCGAAGGGCATTGCCGACAACGGCGGCGCGGTCGAGCCCTTGCCCTGTGCAATCATGGAGCCGGGCGACGACGCGGCCGCGCTCGAAGCCTCGATGCTCGAAAATCTCGCCCGTCTCGATCCAGACGAGATGACGCAATACGAGACCTTCGTCCGCCTGACCGAGGCCGGAAAGTCCGCCGCCGATATCGCCGCGACCTTCGGCATCACCGAGTTGATGGTCAAGCGCCGTCTCGCCTTGGGCGAGCTTCTGCCGAAGATCAGGGGAGCTTACCGCGATGAGGATATCGACGCCGAGACCATTCGTCATCTGACCATGGCCTCGAAACGCCAGCAGCGTGATTGGCTCAAGCTGTTCAACGATCCCGAGCAGTATGCCCCGCGCGGCTACCAGTTGAAGCAATGGTTGTTCGGCGGTCAGCAGATCACGACCGAGGTCGCGCTGTTCCCGCTCGACGCCTACAAGGGCCAGATCGTCTCCGACCTGTTTGGCGAAACGAGCTACTTCGCCGACGCGGACCAGTTCTGGGCCTTGCAGAACGGCGCCATCGCCGCGAAACGCGAGGCGCTCATTGCGGACGGTTGGTCAGAGGCCGAAATCTGCGAGATCGGCCAACGGTTCTCGACATGGGAGCATAAGAAGACGCCCAAGAAGGAGGGCGGTCGCGCCTACATCACCGTCTCCCATCGTGGCGAGGTCGAAGTCCATGAGGGCTGGCTGACGGCCAAGGAGGCGAAGGCCAAGCGGCGCGCCAAGACAACGAAGGACGATCCGGACACGGACGGCAAGCCCGTCCGGCCCGAGCTCACCAACCCGGCGCAGAACTACCTTGAGCTTCACCGCCACGCCGCCGTGCGGCACGCGCTGTTGAGCCATCCGGGCGTCGCGCTCCGGCTCATGGTGGCGCACGCCATCGGCGGGTCTTCGCTCTGGCAGACCAAGCCCGACCCGCAGGCGACGCGCAAGGAGGAAACCGCCGAGAGCGTCGCCAAGTCGAAGGCCGAAGCCGCCTTCACCGACGAACGCAAGGCCGTTCTCACGCTTCTCGGCTTGCCCTCCCACGGGCATTCCGTGGTTCGCTCGAACGGCGACGACTACCGCGTCGCGGAACTGTTCGCCGCCCTCTTGAAGCTCTCCGACGCGGACGTGATGCGGGCGCTGGCCTTCGTCATGGCCGAGACCTTGGAGGCCGGGACCGGCGTCGTCGAGGCGCTCGGCACCCATCTCAAGGTGGATATGGCCGACTATTGGGAGCCGGACGATGCCTTCTTCGATCTGCTCCGCGACAAGGCGGCGGTCAACGCCATGCTGCGTCATATCGGCGGCAAGGCGGTCGCCGATGCCAACGTGACGGCGACGACCAAGGTCCAGAAGAAGATCGTTCGCGACTTCATCACCGGCAACGGACGCAAGAAGGCGGCGGGCTGGCTGCCGCACTACATGGCGTTCCCCTTCAAGGCCTACACCAAGGGCGGTGGCGGACGACTGAGCGACAACACGGCCCGCATCAAATCGCTCGTATCCTGAAACCGGCGGCAGGCGGGAGCGGCCCTCTCACCCGAACGGGAGGGCCGCGAGCGCCTGCCGCGTGTCATGACGACCAGAAAAATCGCCCCCGCGCCGACTGGCGCGGAGGCACTGCCGCTCGGAGAGGCGCGGGATTGCGGATCTCTGCAAGATTGAACATCTTCGAAAGCACACCGAGCGTCCGGTTAGCTTGATACGGCTTGTCGCGCAAGTCATGGTGCAGTTTGGCGATGTCCGTGCGCTCAATATCGATGACCTTCCGCGTACCGATTTCCGGATTAATGAAGAGCTCGACCGAGCGCCGGTACTCTCTCTCGGTCGTAGCTCGGCAGTGGGTTGGCACGTACTCGTCGAGGAAGCGCTGGCCGAGCTCCTTCATTGTCGGAGATTTGCGCATCCGGGAGTGCTCTGCGGACGGGTCTTGCCCCGCCTTTGCGTCAGCAATAATACCCCGCGCCTTGGTCCGGGCCTGCTCGACAGTCATGGGGCCGTGGGTTCCAATCGTCATCTTGATCTGGCGGCCCCGGCAGCGGCATTTGACGATGTATGACTTTCGACCCGTTGGGCGCACTCGAACGCCGAAGCCCGAGAGACCGTCGTCCCAATGCACGACATCGGACGCTTCCGGCTTCAATGAATCGACAAGACGTTTCGTGAGTTTCGACATTTTGCGGCTCCCGATCGCGCCTCGCGTCGGACCGTTCTGGGTACCATATGGGTACCACTTGGACGCAAGTTCACGCTATCTGCCGCATAGTCTATCAAACGGGATAGATCAAAATAACCCCTTTTATTCAACACTTTATCCAAGAAACGCTAACTCAGTCCAATGTCGGGAAATACGGCTTAATCGATCTCATAACCTGAAGGTCGCAGGTTCAAATCCTGCCCCCGCAAC
>TARA_R110002124_G_scaffold217817_9_pt1 | contig 59122 bp, 55 predicted proteins | sample TARA_R110002124 | Tara Oceans TARA_R110002124 (sample SAMEA4397445) | marine metagenome | biome: Polar Biome; feature: [SRF] surface water layer (ENVO:00010504); material: water (ENVO:00002006), including particulate matter (ENVO:01000060) such as... | depth 5 m
CTATAACGGCAATTATCGGAAACGTGCCGGGTAGAGATCTCATCCTGTCACCAAAGGTGAAGCCGCGAACGGGCGGACCAAGCTTGGGATTGACGGTTGCCCGCCCCATTATGATCAAGGCATAAATCAGAGCGGAAACGATACCGGGGATGAAACCCGCGAGCAGCAGTGCGCCCACTGATTCTTCCACAATAATCGCATAAATCACAAGGATTGCGCTGGGCGGGATCAAGGATGCGAGCGTCCCGCCCGCTGCGACAACACCGGCCGCAAGCCTTCTATCATAGCCATTGCTCAGCATTTCCGGAATAGCGACACGGCTGAATACGGCGGCTGTCGCAGTGCTGGCGCCTGATACTGCGGCAAAACCGGCAGCGGAGAAGACGGTCGCAACGGCAAGGCCTCCCGGAACCCAGCCGACCCATTTCTTTGCAGCATCAAATGCAGCTGTTGTAATGCCCGCATGAAAGGCGAGATAGCCAATCAGGATGAACATGGGCAGCACGCTCAAGGAATAGAGCGTTGATTTCGAATGAGGAATTGTCCCAACGATACCGGTTCCCGCATCCCAACCGATAATCGAAACAATGCCGATCATGCCAACCAATGTTGCGGCGATATAAACGCGCACACCCAGGAAGACCATGATAACCAGGCCGCCCATGCCGAGGACACCTGCTAAAAGAGGATCCACTTCCATTATTTTTTCCCCTTTTTATTATATGTTTCGTCAAATTTGGCTTGTTTCGCCGCCTCTTCGCCGAGTGCATCCTCAATTTCGTGGCGTGCAATTGCGGTGACATCTTCAATAACGGGAACCCCGATAATTTCCGCATCTGGATTTATGAATAGCCGTATGAAGCCTACAAGCTGTATGGCAAAGCGAACCCAAAGGACACCGAATGCCAAGGGAATGACTAATTTGGCGGGCCAGATTGGAAGCCCGATATCGATCGTTGAATCTCCAAGTTGATACGCTCGCAGAAAATGGAGCCAACTTGTATCAATTAATATCGTGACGACGACCAGGCCGATCAGCGTTGCCATTGCTTCAAAGAAATACAGCGGACGCGCACTGAATTTGGCCATGAAAAGGTCCATTCGGACATGACCGCCAAGTCGCTGGCAATAGGCGATACCAAAGAACGCAAATATGACCATGCTCTGCTCGATAAAATCGATATATCCGAGTATCGGCCAATTAAGCAATTTTCGGCTAAGAACCTGGGTAACGCCAAGAATCATCACGGAAAATATTGCCAGAGCGGAAATACCGTTCAGAAAATCTTCGAGTTTGGAAAAACCGCGATTAAATGACGCGAAGGCCGACCGGGATCCCGAACCCTGCGGGAGATTTTTAGTTGTCATGATTTTTTACTTTAAGAGAAAGAGGGTCTGGTGAACCAGACCCTCGATCTAGGCTGCCTAATTGGTCGCTTGCTTTGACGTTGTCATAATCAACTCAAACAACTCAGTACCGGGATGACCTTCGCTTTCCATCTTCGCGATCCATTCATCCCATACCGGCTTTGCGCCAACTGCACGGAATTTATCCAGCTCTTCGTCGGAATAGGTAATCGCCTGAATACCTTTTTCTTTCATGAGCGGGAAGTTCTTCTTGTCAGCAGCTTCATATGCCGCATACAGGGCTTCGTAAGCTGGACCTTTGGCGTCGTTCAGGAGCTGCTGATACTCAGGTGTAAGCTGCTCGTATGCCGGAATATTGACGACGATCGGGCAGTGATTTGCTCCCGGGGACATATTTGCCGTGTGCCATTTGCCGATGTCTGTCAGGCGATAGGCAACATGCGCATATGTGAAGGGAAAGGACGCCGCTTCAATTGTACCGCGTTCGAGGGACGTATACACCTCCGGTGCAGGCACGGTTGTCGGAACAGCACCAATTTTCTTCATTGCTTCGCCGATACCGCCAAGCGCACGAACTCGCATGCCGTCCCAGTCTTCCAGCGTAAGTGGCGGATCACCGACACCTGTAAACTCATACTGCGGCAGAAGTGAGCTCATAAGCAGCATTGCGTCCCATCGGGCCATGTCTTCAGCCACAGCAGGATTCTGATAATATGCTTCATGAACAGCAGTTTGAACCCTCAGATTCGGGAACGGCAGAAATGGCAGATCAAGACCGGATAGCGTCGGGTTTTTTGCCGGATGGTAAGCCGTGCAGAGCGCCGCCATCTGAAAGGCGCCAAGCTTGATACCATCAAGATTTTCTCTCGACTTGGACAGCGCTTCGCCGTAATGGATCTTGATATTGAATTTTCCATCTGTTTTTTCCGCAACATAGTCGCGGATTGCTTCTATGCCCGAAGTAAAGGCACGCTCTTTGCCCCAGACAGATAGATTCCAGTTGACTTCCGGGCCGTCAACTTCGGCGGCCGAGACGCTAAACGTCATCATCGACGCGGCCGAAATTGCAGCAATCGACATAATGGTGCGTTTGATCATTTTGCTATTCCTCCCAATTAAACAATTTGCTTTTTTAACAATGGCTAATTTTTATTTTTTGCCATTTATGAAATCATTATCACATATTTCGAAGCCCACAGGCTACTAAAATCTAGATACTGGTCTATGACAACGAGGTAAAGGAAATTCCAGACTATATTTTCTCAACATTTACCCGAAAAATTGTAAACACCGGGTTGCCTGCGTTACTGAGGCTGTTTAAATCTGTTGCCAATAGAGGAAATCAATGTCGCCCTCGCGTCCTTCTGTAATCATTGTTGCCCATGGCTCCCGCGTTTCAGATGAAGCGCAAGAGGCTGCAATTCAACATGCCTTCACGCTTCAGCAGAGTCATCGCTATGGAGTGGTGGACGTATGCTTTCTGTCGCGGGATAAGTCCCCTCCGATTTTGCCAGACGGAGAGGTTTTCTTGCTTCCCTTTTTTATGAGTAACGGTTATTTCGTCAGTAATCGAATACCGGAACTTTTCAAGCTTGAGAACGGACAACGCATTGAAATTGGGCGGAAACTTTATCTTTGTGACGCATTGGGCACTGATCCTGAACTTGCCGGCATCATTGCCGCCATGGCGCAAGATATATGCCGTGATCAAAATTATGAGCCCGAGAAAGTGCGGCTTGTGTTGGTTGCCCACGGGTCGGAAAAGTCGTCCGCCTCAGCAGAAGCGACCTATTTGCAGCAACAGGCCGTTAAGGATAGGGGTGAATTTAATGATGTATCGGTTGCTTTCCTGAATGAAGCACCATATCTCGACAGCGTGCTGACTACTGACTACGAAGATGGTTTACCTCTCATCCTCGTTGGCCTGTTTGCAGCCGAAGGACCGCATGCCATGGAGGACGTTCCCGGAGCCATTGCGAGCTGGCGTCGAAAATCCGCGAGCGCCGGGGCGGTTCATTATGCGGGCGCGATAGGGCGTCGGCCGGAAATCGTCAAACTGATCCAGCTGAGTATATCGAGATGCGCCGCGAATGCGAGTTAAGTGCCCGTAAAAGCGTATCTGCAGTTGTCATAAGAAAATATCAGTGCAGACAGCGGTTCTGCGATCTGATAAAAAATGAACGGAAAGATTGAGCTTTGTCTTTAATTTAGGTATTGCACAGTCTGTAATTAAACAATGAGGTCCTTAAAGGATGAATGATCGTAAGCCGTCCAAACCTGTCCGTAAGAATATCTCCGCAACTGTAAAGTTTTTCGATGAAGCTAAAGGGTTTGGTTTCGTGTCTCCCGCCGACGGGTCGCCGGACGCTTTTGTCCATATTTCGGTTTTGCAAAATACTTCCTATCAAGAGCTGCAGGAAGGCATGCAGATACTCTGCGATCTTGCAGATGGGGACCGTGGGCAACAGGTTGTGGCAATTCACGAGCCCGAAGAAGAAGAAGAGGTTCCTGTCGGCATCGATATCGAGGTTTCGGGTGTCGTGACGACATATGTGCCGGAACATAAGTACGGATTTGTAACCCCTGATGGCGGCGGCGACGATGTGTTTATACACATTAACATGCTTGAACGCTCAGATATTGACCTTGAAAACTTTGGGATTGATACGCGGGTGAAGTGCGTCGTTCGAATGGGCGTAAAAGGCCCGATTGCTGATTCGCTCGAAGTCCTCTAGAAACGCGAGGTAAAGATGACAAGAACAGAAACACTGCGCGTACAGAGATATCTACGTGAAAAATTCGACAATGAAGACTTCAACGTCAAAGAGAGAAGACCTTCCGATGGCACAGCCGAAGTGATGCTGGATGATGAATTTATTGGAGTTGTCTATCGTGACGAAGATGAAGGGGAGGTATCTTTCGCTTTCCACATGACCATTCTCGACATGGACTTACCACCAACCTCTTGACCCAAAAACAAAAGTTATCTATTTCGACCGCCTTTCCAGCACTATGGTTTCCATTTTTTTAACCATGTCTGGGGTAGTCTGGGTATATGCGATATACTGCTCGGATTAAGGGATTGTTGGTTCTCCTCCTGCTTGTCAGTGGGACCAGTCACGCCTCCAAACTGGAACTGATACAGCTTGATGTCGGCGGCGACTCCGGCGCTGCCTTCTCAGGCGATTGCCGAATCGTCTCCGGCAAGAAGCCAGTCAAGCGATATCGCCTCCAGGGAAAGGTGCCGGCGAAATACTGGCTGCCGGGTGATGCAGTTAGCTGCAGTCTTCAAAAAACAAAAATGACGCAACGCTTGGATGCCACGATTACACGCGGCGATGTTGTTGAAATAAGGCAGGTAAGCATGCCTCCGCTCCGTTGGATCGCGATTACCAGCACCGGCCCTTGGGGAGCAGCGAAAGGGACATCGAGCGCTGCCCGGCCTCTCTGGCAGTGAGGAAATCAAATTTTACCCTTGCGTCGCGCAGTTACTATGTTCCAGCTGCAAGGTGGCATGATCTATTTCAAATTCTGACAATAAAAAGGCGTTGATGGCGCGCAGTGTAGTCTCGAGGTCGGCTGATGGTTCGACCTGGACATGCATCGTAACAATCGGTTTCTCTGCTGTCAGGGACCAGGCATGCATATGATGTACATCGACAATTTCAGGAAGATACGCTGTTAACTTATCCCGAATGAGTGTCATATCCAGGTGATCGGGCGTTCCTTCCAGCAGTATATGCCCTGACCGCCGCACAAGCCCGTATGCGCTTTTTAGAATGATGATGGCGACAAGGACAGAAAGGATCGGATCCGCTGCCATCCAGCCGGTAAAGAGGATAATAACTGCGGCAAAAATAGCGGCAATGGATCCGAGCAAATCCCCCATCACATGAAGGAGGGCCCCTTGCATATTGACGTTATCCCGATCACCGCGATGAAGAAGGTAGAAACCGACAATATTAACAATCAGCCCGCCGATGGCTATCGCGAGCATCATGCCGCCGATCACATCTCCGGGATTTATAAGTCGCTCAATGGCCTCGAAAATAATCCAGCCGGCGATGAAAAATAATGTTAGGCCGTTTGTAAAAGCGGCCAAAATCTGAAACCGGTGATACCCATAGCTGCGTTTGCTGTCCGCCGGTTTGGAGGCGAGTCGGAAAGCAAACCAGGCTAGCGCGAGGGCGGCTGTGTCGGAGAGCATATGTCCGGAATCGGCGAGCAATGCGAGGGATCCGGCCAATAGCCCGCCAAGAGCCTGCAATATCATATAGCCGCCTGTCAGGCACATAACCCAGAAGATACGGCGTTCGCTATCTTCGGTTACCTTCGGGGCGTGATCGTGTGAATGAGCGTGCACGCCAGTGCTTTCGTTGAGATGGGAGTGAGTCATAAAATTCGTCGTTGCTATACAAATCTGATCCTGAGTAGACAGGTTTATGGCGGCTATTGTCCATAAAAAAAACTTGAACAATATGATCCAGGTTAGCTTTACTGTGGTAAATTCAGGGTAGCTTGGATGACCTGAGCACAATAATGGACATTAGTTGCCGTAATTCGGACAATATTATTGCCTAGCGTCCACCAATTATTTGCAAACTAGGAGTTGAAACTGTGTGCAAGTCCCTTATTTCAGCACAGTAAGCGTAATTCTTATTGTTTGCAGGTTTACAACGTACTATCTATTAACCATACTCGGTGTGAAAATCTTTGCACCTAGAAGACGGTTGAGGGGAAGAATATGAAAAACACGATGAAATTCGCAATTGTTGGCGCCGCGTCGCTCATATTAGCGGCATGTGGCGGTAAATTGGAACAGGCGGAAAAGTTAAGCCCCGGTGGTACCGCATTCCAACAGGCGCTCTACACGGGGTATGTTGACCTCGCAAAGGCGGAATATAACGAGGGCGACTATATTGATTCTGATCGCTTTGCTGAAAAAGCGATGGCGGCAACACGTGGCGAGCAAGTTGACCCATATCATCCTGAAGAATGGCGCCTTCCTGCGGATCGCGAACCGGTTCTGGTTGGTGCGCGGGAACGTTTGATGGCTGCTCTTGGTGCCGGTGCCTCTGAAAAACTTCCTCTTATTGCTGCGCGTGCGCAGACCAGCTTTGATTGCTGGGTGCAGGAGCAGGAAGAAAATCGCCAGCCGAAGGATATCGCCGCATGCCGGGATGCTTTCATCCTTGCGATTGAGGAAATTGAAACGGCGATGGCACCGGTTGTTGTTGTAGAGGAAAAAGTGGTCGTCATGGAGAAGAAAGAGCCCATGATGATGGAGCCGAAATCCTTTGAAGTGAATTTCGCCTTTGATTCTTCGACACCTTTGCCTGGTTCTGATGATGAGATTAAGGCTGCTTCGGAGTACATGAAGGAATTCAAGGATCCGAAGATCACGATAGCCGGTTACACCGATACGGTGGGTAGCGTAGAGTACAACGATAAGCTGGGCGAGCGTCGTGCCGAAGCCGTTGCCTTCATGGGCATGGACATGGGCATGGAGCCAAAACGGATTATCATGCGCTCCTACGGTAAGAAGGACCTGAAAGTTGAGACTGCTGATGGTGTAAGAAACGCCGCTAACCGCCGCGTTGTTATCACTGTCGAAGGCAAGTAAATTTTGACGATCTGATTTTGAGGGACGGGATGCTTGTTTGCACCCCGTCCCTTTTTCATGTCTTGTGGGGAATATTATGACCAAAAAAATTGTATGTCTTGCTCTACTGTCACTCTTTACGCTTGGCTTGGCAGCCTGTGATCCGGAAGTGGGAAGCAAGGAATGGTGCGCAGAAATGAAAGAAAAGCCAAAAGGTGACTGGTCTGCGAATGAAGCGGCGGACTATGCCAAGAACTGCGTCCTGACGTCGGACTGATAAATATAATATTTGAGGTGGGCCGACGAACTGGTCCGCCTCATTTTTATATGGCGCGGAAAATAGCTCTCTGCTAAACCCGGGAAATGGTCCCGTAGCTCATCAGGATAGAGCGCAAGATTCCTAATCTTGAGGTAACAGGTTCGAGTCCTGTCGGGATCACCACCCCACATAGACTGAACAGTTGGGTATCGAAGGCGGCCTAACCGATGTTCTTCTGGATAGGCGGCAAATCAACAAACTTTCCTTGTCGTTTTTCCGTGTTTGCCGTCATTGCCTCAAATATCTCGTCGCGTTGCAGCATGCTTGCGTTCCAGATCGCGATATAGTCGAGGCTGTCCTCAATAGAGTGGTTCTGTGAGTAGTTCATCATCCGCTTGCACCCCATGACGGCAAGCGGTGCCTTGCTGGCAATTTCAGCGGCCATCTCCATTGCCGCCGCCATCATCACGCCTTGATCTTTGAAAACACTATTGAAAAGACCGGCTGTCTTGCCCTCATCCGCTTGCATCCGGCGTCCCGTATAGGCGAGTTCGCGGGCAAGACCATCTGGGATCAATTTTGTAATCCTTGGGAAAGTGCCGACATCTGCAGTCATCCCGATATTGGTTTCAAAAATTGTGATAAAGGCATCTTCCGTTGCAAATCGTATGTCGCAGGCTGTGATCAGATCTACGCCACCGCCAATACAGCCGCCCTGAACAGCGGCCAGAACCGGCAACCGGCATTCCTGCAAGGCAGTAAAGGTTCCTTGCATATTTTTTACGGCGCTATAAAAGCTGGCCCCTGCCCGTATTGATGCAGCTTTCTTTGCGGCGGGATCGGTAATCTCCGGTTCAACAAATGATGCGACATCCAATCCGGAGGAAAAATGAGGTCCCGTTGAAGATAGGACAATGACCCGTGCCTTTGCGTTTTCGTCGATATCACGGACGATCTCGGGCAATTCATTCCAGAAGGCTGGAACCATGCTGTTCCGCTTTTCCGGCCGGTTTAGAATGATATGTGCGATATTGTTTTTTATCTGAACGTCAAAGCAGCTGTAGGTCATGACGGAACGCCTCTTGTGAGTGAAAGGTTTCTATAATTTTTCCACATACTAAGGCCATAGAAGCGCGGTTACAAATCTCTTTACACATCCAGATGAATGAGATGAAGTAGGCTATTCCCGCGTCTAACAGAATTTTGAGCACGCGAAAGATCAAGTAAAATAAGCCATCCGGGAGGAAAATATGAGTGTTTTGCATTATGACTGGCTCGGTCATCACGCGGGGAGAGTGCCGGACAAGACAGTCTGGGTTGATCTGCACTCCAAACGCCAATTCACTTACGCCGAGGCGAATGACCGGTCATTGAGGCTAGCGGCTCATCTCCAGAAGAACTGCGGTGTCAACAAAGGGGACAGGGTTGGTGTTCTGGCCATGAACTCGACTGACATGTTGGAAATACAAGCGGCCTGCGCCAAGATAGGCGCTATCTTTTTGCCCCTGAATTGGCGGCTGACGGTTGCAGAGCTGGATTTCATTATCCAGGACGCCGCACCGAGAGTACTTATCCACGACACGCAATTTACAGCGGAATGTACGGAACTTAAGGAAAAAACGGGCGTGCCAATACTGCTTGAGACAAGTGGTGGAGGTGGGAACACGGCTTATGAAACCGCAATCAAGGACGCTCACCCAACGCCGAAACTTGCCACCGTCACGCATGACGATGTCTGGATTATCATGTATACCTCGGGCACGACAGGTCTGCCAAAAGGCGCGATGAACACTTATGGAATGGCATTCTATAACGCTGTCAATTTAGGTGTGCCCACCTATTTCACGCCAAGAGCCAAGACATTGACCATTTTGCCGCTTTTCCATACTGGAGGCCTGAACTGCTACAGCTCGGTTGCCCTTTATTTTGGCGCAACGACCTTAGTTATGCGGACTTTCGATCCGGGAGAATGTCTTCGTATCATCGAAGATGCGGAAATTGGTTTGACGCATTTCTTCGGCGTGCCGGCGAATTACCTTTTCATGAGCCAGCATCCCAATTTTGCGGCGACGGATTTCTCCCATCTCTCCTGCTCGGGGGTTGGCGGTGCGCCGACGCCGGTGCCACTTCTTGAAACATACAAGGCCAAGGGATTGGCGTTGCAGCAAGGGTACGGCATGACCGAGACGAGCCCCACAGTGACGGTTCAGGACGCTGAAATGGCATTTGCGAAGCCCGGCTCTGCCGGTAAGCTTGCGATGAATGCCGAGGCGCGCATAGTCGATGAAGATGGTGTGGATGTGCCGGCGGGCGAAACCGGTGAGCTCTGGGTCAAGGGACCAAATATCACCCCCGGATACTGGAACCGTCCTGAAGCCAATGCAACGACGATAACAGACGGGTGGTTGCATACCGGTGATGCCTGTCGCATCGATGCGGATGGGCATTTCTATGTCGTTGATCGTTGGAAGGATATGTATATATCGGGCGGGGAAAATGTATATCCGGCGGAAATCGAGAGTACCCTTTTCAAAATGCCGGAGATTGCGGATTTGGCGATCATTGGTGTTCCGGATGATCGCTGGGATGAAGTCGGCTGCGCGGTCGTCGTTGTTGCGCCGGGCAATACGCTCACTGCAGATGATGTAATCCTGTTTTGCCAGGACAAGCTGGCGCGATATAAAATTCCAAAACATGTAATTTTTAGGGAGGAACTACCGCGTAATGCGACAGGGAAAGTTCTGAAACGCGTGCTTAAGGGTGAGATTGGAGACCTTCGCAAGTCGGCCTGAATTATACAGTAAAGTTTTTCTTCGGGCTGCCTGCTCGGCAGCGGCAGCCCGAAGAGCTTTAAGGGAATGCGTTACACGCCTTCTTTTCCGATGATGGAAATAGAGCAGACATTCTGATGCGGGAAGCCGCCGAGATTGTGGGTCATCCCGACAACCGGCTCTTCTTTACGCTGGCGATCACCGGCGCGGCCCTGCATTTGCAGGTACATCTCGTAAATCATGCGAAGGCCGGAGGCGCCGATGGGATGGCCGAAACATTTCAGACCACCATCAATCTGGCAGGGAACTTTACCATCCGCGTCATAGAACCCGTCCATCACGTCGTTCACCGCTTTCCCTTCATCCGAGATGAAGAGATCCTCCATCGTTACCAGCTCTGTGATGGAGAAACAGTCGTGAACCTCGAACATGCTGATCTGATCACGCGGTTTGGTAATACCGGCTTCCTTGTAGGCACGGTTCGCGGCAGCCCGAGTGGTAACAAAATAACTTCCATCCCATGAGTTATGCTGCGCTTCCGTTCCGTTGGAGGCCGACAGCTGAAGCGCCTTGACGGTAATCAGGTCCGTCTTGCCAAGGGATTTTGCAATCTCCGGCGTTGTGACAATGGCGCAGGCAGATCCGTCACTCACGCCACAGCAATCAAAGAGGCCGAGCGGCTCCGCGATCATCGGCGCATTCATGACCTTGTCTTCGTTAATCTTGTTGCGAAGATGCGCCTTGGGGTTCTTGGATCCATTATCATGGCTCTTAACCGAGATATGAGCCATCGCCCGTTTCATGTCATCCTTGCTGACGCCATGCTTTGCTGAATACGCGGAGGCGAGCTGTGCGAATGATCCGGGTGCGGAGGCGTTCGCCCAGAACATATCGTTGACGGAGCCGCGATTGCGCTGAGGCAGACCGCCGTAACCGGTGTCTTTAAGCTTTTCGACGCCGAGGGCGAGCGCGATATCGCAGGCGCCGGAGGCAACGGCGTAAACGGCGCCGCGGAAGGCTTCCGACCCACTGGCGCAGTAGTTCTCAACACGCGTCACCGGAATGTTTGGCAGGCGAAGCGCCATGGAGAGCGGCACGGCGGATTTGCCGACATGTTCTTCTTCGATAGCGGTCGCGAGCCAGGCCGCTTCAATCTGGCTTTTCTCAATGCCGGCATCTGCCAGCGCCTCAACATATGCTTCGATCATGAGATCTTCCGCATTGTCGTTCCAGCGCTCGCCGAAACGCGAGCAGCCCATGCCCAGAATGGCAACTTTATCTTTAATTCCCGAGGCCATTGTTATTCTCCTTTATTTGAAGCGCCCGCAGGGGTCGCTTTCCAGAAATAGCGCCTGAAACCGCGCTTGTTGTCATAGTCTTTGATCCGGAACATCATCCGCATGGGCATACCCACCTCAATCTCCGTCTCCGGAGAGATATCGGTGAAATCGCTCATCAGGCGTCCCCCTTCTTCGAACTGTACCATGCCGTAATAGGCAGGCGGATCGGGTGAGTATGTCAGCCGGTCGGCAGTGAAGGAATTCACTCTGGAAACCCGTTCGGCGAAGGGATAATCCTCCTGAGTGCCGATGGCGCCACAATTTTCATTGACGCACATATTGGATTTCGGGAACTGCGCTGTGCCACATTGGGAACATTGGCCGCCCACCATCGCCTGAGCCATACCCTTGTTCCTGTACAGAGTTGTCAGACCGGTTTTCTTGTCAGTTTCCGCGCGGATGCCACGTTCCAAATTAACGAGTTCACGGAAAGCAAGAAACTTGTTGTAGTTGGTCTCCGCATAACGGCGGGCGAGATAACCGGAAATCCCCCTGCGTGGTGAGAGCGATTTGATTTCATCGGTCACTTCGAAAAGAAGCGCATCGCTGCCCTGGCCAAAGCTTGCAACAAGGATCTTGTCGCCCGGCGCGCTTTTCTGAAGGGCTTGCGCCAGCATCACCATGGAATGCGCCGTTCCGGCTTCACCGCAGTTTTCCTGCATGTTATCGGCAACCGCACTTTCAGGCAGGCCGGTTTTCTTGGCGATTGCCCCGGCAACGCCACGGGCAGCGACCGGAAAGCAGAAGGTAGTGATGTCTTCGGCCTTTACGTTAGCTTCCGCCAATGCTGCGTTAATTGCTTCGGGAACAATCTTGAGATAGCCTTCATCTCGTATCCATCGCTCTTCCCATCCATAATCGAACTCTTCATTCTCGCCGCGGAAGTGATCGACAAAATCGACTGCTTCAGTATGGGCGGAAAGAAGCCGGGCAACAACTTTACCTTTGCCGACAAGAAACGCCGCCGCGCCGTCGCCGGATGTCATTTCCAGCGGGCTGGCTGCTTTGGTTTTGCGCTTCTCCGACGCAGTGAAGAGAATGGGTCCACCGCCGCCTATGGCGACCTGCAAAGCCACAGATAATCCGGCGCTGCCAGCCCGTTGTGAGGAGGCGAAGTCCAGGGTCTGCAGGCTGCTGCCGAGATTAAGCGCGTCCGCCACGATGCCGGCATTCTGCCGGTCTACAAACGGAAAGCTGGTAGATGCCATATAGACGGCGGAAATTTGATCGCGGTCAAAATCGGTAAGACAGTCACGGGCGGCTTCCACCGCCATCGTCACACTATCTTCATCCCAGTTCGCCATGGCCCGCTCCCCTTTGGCAAGACCTTTCAGTCCGGGTGCGAACCAGCTATGGGCTTTGGCAATTTCACTACGTTGCAATCGGCTTTGCGGGATATATCCCCCATAGGCCAATATTCCTACTTCCATTTGGACAGGCTCCTTTTTATTATTTCTTATTCGTCACAATTATTGTTACAGGAACAGGCACGCCCAATTCTTGCACGGCCATTTCCAGTAACGATGGTCAGTGTAAATCGACTGACCTGTGAATGCCAGAGAATTCAATCCCGCATATTCTGTAGGCTGTTTTTTTGCTTAACGCGATGGATGCTCCCATGCTATCAATAAAAGAAAAAATAAAATCGGGAGGCCCGAATGGCCACTTTCACTTCCAAGATAGCGACCTCCTCCGAGAGCTATGCGGCGAACCGTCTGGACATGTTGGCACTTGTCGATCAATTGCACGGATTGAAGGACCGCGCCAAGCAGCTTTCGGAGCGTCGCCGTGACCGGTTTGAAGAAAGGGGACAGTTGACACCGCGCGAACGGCTGGTTCGGTTGCTGGATCCGGGAATGCCGTTTCTGGAACTGTTTGGCCTTGCGAACTATATGGTGGATACGAATGACCGGGAAAAAAGTATTCCGGGCGCCAGTTCACTGACCGGCATCGGTTTTATCAACGGCGTACGTTGTATGATCTGTGCCAGTGACAGCGGCATTAATGCCGGGGCTATGACGCAGAAAACGGGTGAAAAGCTCCGCTATTGTCAGGACATCGCCATTGATAAGAAGCTCCCTTTCGTTCACCTCGTCGAAAGCGCCGGCGCAAACCTTCTCAAGTACCAGGTTGAATCCTGGGCGTGGGGTGGCGGGGGGTTTCAGCGCCTAGCGAAATTGAGCGCGGCCGGTATTCCAACTTTTGTGGTACTACATGGACCATCAACAGCAGGCGGCGCCTATTTTCCCGGAATGAGCGACTATGTCATTGGCATCAAGGGGCGGGGACGAGCCTCCCTCGGCGGGGCAGCACTAGTTCGCGCGGCAACCGGCGAAATCTCGGATGAAGAGGAGCTTGCAGGCTCTGAAATGCATGCAACAACTACCGGGCTTGTGGAATACCTCGCGGAGGATGATGCCCACGGCCTCCTGATTGCACGGGATATTATCGGTCGGCTCGGCTGGAACGATAAATGCCCGCGTCCGAAGGTAAAGCCCTTCAGGGGACCGGTTTATGATCCGGAGGAAATCGCCGGTGTCGTGCCGGTGGACTATCGAAAACCTTATGATGTCCGTGAAGTCGTTGCCCGGCTTGTTGACGGATCTGATTTTGAGGAATTCAAGCCACGTTACGGCTCGACACTCGTTTGCCTTCAGACAAACATTTTTGGTCATGCCTGCGGGATTGTTGGCAATAACGGGCCGATCGATCCGGATGGCGCGGCGAAGGGCGGGCAGTTCTTCCAACTGTGTGATCAGGCAAATATCCCGCTCATTTTCCTCAATAATATCACCGGTTATATGGTCGGTAAGGAATATGAGCAAAAGGGTATGATCAAGCATGGATCAAAAATGATCCAGGCGGTTTCCAACGTGCGTGTGCCGAAGATTACCTTATATATCGGCGCTAGTTTCGGCGCCGGAAACTATGGCATGGCGGGCCTTGCCTATGAGCCGGACTTCCTGTTTGCCTGGCCCAACGCTATGACCGGCGTCATGGGCGGGGAGCAGGCCGCCGCGACGATGGATCAGGTTGCCCGCGGCGGGGCAGAGCGCAAGGGTGTTCCTGTAGATGAAGAAGCACTGGCCCTGCAGAAGCAACGGCTCATCGATCATTTTGACAGTCAGGCAGATGCTTTTTATACGTCCGGTCGATTGCTGGATCACGGGGTGATCGATCCGCGTGACAGTCGCAAGGTGATCGGCTTTGCATTGCAAACCTGTTGGGAGGCCCGCAATCGCACCTTGCAGCCAAACAGCTTCGGCGTTGGCCGCCTTTAACTGTGGTGATCCATGAAAATTAAGAAAAATGAAAACAGATGGGCCCGGTTGTCATGAGAAAATTTAACAGCATTTTAGTTGCCAATCGGGGCGAAATTGCCGTTCGGGTCATGAGAACAGCCAAGAGTCTCGGCTATCGGACGATAGCAGTCTATTCCGAGGCGGACGCAGGCGCCCTCCATGTTCGCACGGCGGATGAAGCGGTATTGATCGGCCCGGCCCCGGTGCAGCAGTCCTATTTGGATAGCGCCAAGATTTTGGCCGCCGCAAAAGAGACCGGTGCGGAGGCAATTCATCCGGGCTATGGTTTCCTTTCCGAAAATGCGGAATTTGCGCGCGCCTGTGAAGCTGCTGGGATCGTCTTTATCGGTCCGACCCCCGAGGCCATCGACCTGATGGGAAACAAGGCGGCAGCGAAAAGGCGGATGATCGCCGCAGAAGTGCCATGCGTTCCGGGTTATGAGGATGCGGATCAGTCTGATGATGTTCTGATAAAGGCCGCCTCGGAGATCGGCTTTCCGATCATGGTGAAAGCAGCTGCGGGGGGCGGCGGTCGCGGTATGCGCCTTGTTCATGAAGAGAAAAACCTTGTATCAGCGCTGAATTCGGCGAGATCTGAAGCCCTTAACGCTTTTGGATCGGATGAGTTGATCCTGGAGAAGGCGATCATCGAACCACGGCATGTAGAGGTTCAGGTGTTCGCCGATACTCATGGAAATGTCATCCATCTGGGAGAGCGGGATTGTTCTGTGCAACGACGACACCAAAAGGTAGTTGAGGAAGCCCCCTGTCCGGTGATGACACCTGATCTCCGAGAGAAAATGGGAAGGGCTGCGGTAGAAGCTGCGCGCAGTATTAATTATCGTGGCGCCGGTACTGTCGAGTTCCTCCTTGATGCGTCCGGGAGTTTCTATTTTCTGGAGATGAATACCCGCCTTCAGGTTGAGCATCCTGTGACGGAGCTAGTGACTGGGCTTGATCTGGTATCGTTGCAGATACAGGTGGCGGAGGGAGCCCCGCTCGGTCTTGACCAATCCGACATCACTCTTAATGGTCACGCCATAGAGGTGCGCCTTTATGCCGAAGATACGACGCAGGATTTTCTGCCCTGCACGGGACGGATTGACGCGTGGGAGCCCGCGACCGGCGACGGGATCCGGTTCGATAGCGGGATTGACGCCGGACAGGAAATCTCTCCGTTTTATGATCCGATGATTGCCAAGGTGATTTCCTATGGCGATAGCCGGGAGGCGGCACGCTACCGCCTGATCGAGGCACTTAAGGGCAGTGTAATTTTCGGCCTGACTACAAACCGGGGGTTCCTGATCGATATTCTGGCCGAAGAGAAATTCGCAAAAGGGGAGGCAACGACTGCTTTCATAGGCGAATTGTTTGATGATGAGCGTTTGGCGGCGAAATCACCGGATACTGCCGAGATGGCGATGGCGGCTGTCTTGCTTTACCAGGTCGAGCGGGATCGGGCCAGAGCCGCAGCGATTTATGCAAATGATCAACTGATGGACTGGTCAAGCGGCGGTCTTCTTCTGACACGCTATGTGTTCGCATCGGGCGACGTTGAGAAGGATGTAACCGTTTCACCGCTTCGCGACGGTAGCTATGAGGTTATGGTTGATGACAAGGCGCTGAAGGTTGAGGTCATGGGCCGCAGCAAAAATCGCGCACAACTGACCGTGGATGGCAAGCGCAAGCGGCTTCATTATAATACACTGGCGGTCGGAGTGGTGGAGCTGACCGACGATGGCCGGACCCTTCGTTTTGTCAATACCATTGCTTTCCCGTTGTCCGCGGCGGGAGCCGCAGGTAGTGGCCATGTGACCGCACCCATGCATGGCACGTTGCTGGAGGTATTTGTCAAACCCGGTGATACAGTTGAGGTTGGAACGCGCCTTGCCGTATTGGAGGCAATGAAAATGCAGCATGACATCCTGGCGGAAGTTACCGGGATTGTGGAAGAGGTCGTCGCGGTCGCGGCAACTCAGGTGTCCGTCGGTGATTTATTGTTCGAGATTAAAACCGCAGAGGCAAGTGAATAAAGCCATTAAATTAGGAAAGAGAGCTCATGTTAAAAGAAGCCTATGATTTCAGAGATGTAAGTGAAGCGCTTTATGAACTCATCGCTCCCCTCGGCGAAGACGATTATACCCGAACGACCCTGTTCCGGGACTGGACCGTGAATGATGTCATGCAACATCTGCATTTCTTTAACTACGTGGCGGATCTGACCCTGTCGGATGAAGAGGAGTTTAAAAGGGTTTATGGGAAGCTGAAAGGCATTCAGGAAAAATCTGGTTCGTTGGTGGTTGCGACGGATGAAATGCTGGAAGGGCTCAAGGGGATCAAGCTTCGGGACGCCTGGCGGGAATATTATATGGCAATGGCGGATCGGTTCTATGAAGCCGATCCGAAACAACGCCTTCAGTGGGTTGGCCCCAGCATGAGCGCTCGATCCAGTATTTCTGCGCGATTGATGGAAACATGGTCCCACGCGCAGGAAATATATGATTTGCTGGGCGTTGAGCGTGTTGAGCGGGACAATATTAAAAGCATTGCTGTCATGGGAATGAATACCTTCGGCTGGACCTTTAAAAACCGTGAGGAACCGATACCTGAGACGATCCCTCATGTTCGGCTTATGGCGCCATCGGGGGACATCTGGGAATGGAATGCGGAAAATTCAGAAGATATTATAGAAGGGGACGCTGCCGATTTTTGTCAGGTGGTGACCCAGACACGCAACATCGCCGATACGAATTTAAGGGTTGAGGGAGATATCGCAACGCGCTGGATGTCAGTCGCCCAGTGTTTCGCAGGCCCTGCCCGAAATCCACCTGCGCCTGGAACCCGTCACGCTTGAGTGGACAACGCGATTAGAGGAAGTTGGTATGGCCGAACATAAGAAATATCCGATCCTTTTCTCCCCGCTTGACCTTGGTTTTACAAAAATCAAGAACCGCGCCCTTATGGGATCAATGCACACAGGGCTTGAAGAAATCGAAAATGGTTTTGAGCGTATGGCGGCCTATTTTGCGGAACGTGCCCGTGGCGGCGTTGGGATGATCATTACTGGAGGCATCGCACCGAATGCGGAAGGCGGGATGGGTGCGAAACTTTCCAATGCGGAGGAAGTGGGACAGCATCGGCTGGTGACAGTGGCGGTGCATGAGGCGGACCCGGAGACGAAAATATGCATGCAGATCCTTCATATGGGACCGCTTGCCCGCAATGACAGTCCCGTTGCGCCATCGGCCATCCGGTCGCGTATTGCCAGAAAAACCCCGCGGGAGCTGGACGAGGCCGGGATCGAGAAGCAGATTGAGGATATGGTGAATTGTGCCGTTTGCGCGCAGAAAGCTGGCTATGACGGTGTCGAGATGATTGGCTCTGCCGGGTATCTGCTCAGCACCTTTCTTGTCGAGAAGACGAACCAGCGGACCGATAAATGGGGCGGCTCCTACGAAAACCGGATGCGGTTCCCGATTGAGGTCATGCGTCGTATTCGGGAAGCTGTCGGTCCGAATTTTATCCTGATATTCCGGATTGCGGCGATGGACATGCTACAAGGCGGCATGTCACGCGATGAGATTATCGAACTTGCCAAGAAAATAGAGGCAGTCGGCGTCAATATTATCAGCACCCATTTCACCTGGCATGAAGCTGCAGTTCCGACAATTGCCACCATGGTGCCACGCGCGGCCTTCACCGGCGTAACAGGTCGGCTCCGCAAGGAATTGAACATCCCGATGATAACAAGCAACCGCATCAATATGCCGGATGTCGCGGAGGAGGTCTTGCGGCGGGGGGATGCAGATATTGTCTCAATGGCGCGGCCTATGCTGGCGGATGCGGAACTTGTTAACAAGGCCTTTGACGGCCGGGAAGATGAAATCAACACCTGCATCGCCTGTAACCAGGCCTGCCTGGATCATACATTCAATGCAATGGAAGTCAGTTGCCTCGTCAATCCGCGCGCGTGCCATGAAACGTTGCTCAACTACGATCCGACAGAAGCGCCGAAGAAGATTGCCGTTATCGGCGCAGGACCGGCGGGGCTGGCTTATGCGGAAGTCGCGGCAAAGCGCGGCCACAGCGTTACAATGTATGATGCGGCGGCGGAGATCGGCGGTCAGTTCAACCTCGCGAAACGCATCCCCGGCAAGGAAGAATTTTATGAGACCATCCGCTATTTCAACAGGATGATCGAAAAGCGGGGTATAGAGCTGCATCTCAATACGAAAGTCTCGGCGGATATGCTGGAGCGCGCGGGTTATGACAAGGTTGTTGTCGCCACTGGTATTTCACCGCGCGTCCCGGACGTTGAGGGTATTACTCATCCCAAGGTCGTCAGCTATATCGATGTTATCACCGGAGCGAAGCCTGTCGGCAAGAAGGTGGCCATCATGGGGGCGGGCGGGATTGGTTTCGATGTTGCAGAGAATATTATGCATGCCGGTAAATCTGCCGCTCTTGATGTTGATATATTTGCTCGGGAGTGGGGAATTGACTTTGATAACCATCCGCGCGGCGGTGTCACGGGCGTTGAACCGGTTGTGGCGAAAGCGGACCGGGACGTGACGTTATTGCAGCGGAAAACCTCTCCAGTCGGCCGGGGTCTTGGAAAAACAACCGGCTGGACCCATCGCATTTCTCTTGCGCGACGTGGTGTCAAGATGATCAACGGGGTTGAATATCTGAAAGTCGATGACGACGGCTTGCATCTCCGGATCAGTGACAAATATGAAATTCTGGATGTGGACACCATCATCGTTTGCGCAGGGCAGCTGCCTTTGCGAACCCTTTATGACGAACTGATTGAAAAGGGGGTCGATGCGGAACTGGTTGGCGGCGCTTATGAGGCCATGGAGCTGGACGCAAAACGCGCTATCAATCAGGCGAGTTATCTTGCCGCTGCAGTTTAGGTATTTGCGCTGTATTCAACCTTGCGGCTAGCCTAATCCGGCGAAATGCCCATTAGTTTTGTAATGACTTTCAGCATGATTTCGTCGGCGCCGCCACCAATTGAAGTCAGCCTAAAATCCCGGAACTTTCGGGATATGGAGGATTCCCACATATATCCTTGTCCGCCCCAATATTGCAGGCAGCTATCCATGACTTCTCGTTGGAGGCGGCCGACCTTCAACTTGGCCATTGACGCGAGCTTGGTTACGTCCTCTCCGCTGACGTATCGTTCGACGGCATAATATGTCAGCGCCCGGAGTGCCTCGACTTCTGTTTGCAGTTCGGCCAGGCGGTAATTGACGACCTGATTGTCAAGGATGGACTTACCGAACGCTTTTCTCTCGCGGGTGTATTCAATTGTCTCGTTGATCGCCTCTTCCATGACGCGGGGGCCGCGTGCCGCAGCGAAAAGGCGCTCTTCCTGGAATTGCTGCATCTGGTAGATAAATCCCCGGCCTTCCTCGCCGATACAATTTCTTTGGGGAACGCGGACATCATCAAAGAATAGCTGCGCCGTATCTGAAGACATCATACCGATTTTACGGATTTTATGTTTGGTAATGCCAGGGCTGTCCATCGGGACAATAATCAGAGACTTATTCTTGTGGATCGGTCCGTCCCCCGTATTGGCAAGGAGGCAAATCCAGTCGGCCTGAAGGCCGTTGGTGATATACATTTTCGATCCGTTGATCACATAATCATCACCCTCTTTCCTCGCCGTCGTCTTCAGGCTGGCAACATCAGACCCGGCGGCTGCCTCGGTTACACCAACACAGCCAACCATTTCCCCGGCAATGGCGGGCGCGAGATAATTCCGGCGTAGCTCGTCTGAACCGAAACGAGCGAGCGCAGGTGTCGCCATGTTGGTTTGGACGCCAATGGCCATGGCAATGCCACCACAGGCGATATATCCCAATGCTTCCGAGGAAACGGCTTCATATGAATAGTCCAGGCCGCTCCCGCCAAATTCAACGGGTTTGCTGATCCCCAAGAATCCCATGTTTCCCATTTTCTTGAAGAGTTCATGGGCAGGAAATTGTTCTGCTTCTTCCCATTCATCGACATGAGGATTGATTTCCGCCTCAATGAATTTTTTAAGACTTTCGGTAAGCTCCCGGTGCTCTTGGGTGAATTGCATAGCTCTGCCACCTTCTTATTCTGCAGAATATTAATTTATTCAGCTGACCCCTGTAGGGATTGTATTTTTTATGCTATGAAACTAACATTCATGCATGAATGTTACAAATGGTAATTCACACGGCCACTATTGTTATTCATTTGTGAGTGTGTCGGGAGATTTTTTTGACCGAAGTAAATTTAATCAAGGGGGATAATCGCCGTAGCCAGGAAGAACGCCGGGCGGAAACACGCGGGCGTCTCGTGGAGGCGACAATCAAGCTCCTCCATGAAAAAGGTGCGGGGCAACTCACCATGGAGGAGGTGGCGCGGGAGGCCAGCTTGACGCGCGGCGCAATTCAGTACCATTTTGAAAACCCTAAATCACTTCTGGTCGCGAGTATATTTGAAATTGCAGAAAGGCTCAGCCGCCATTTGGATGCGGAGGCCTTGATGCGCCTACCGCTTGATGAGCGAATTGATCATATCGTCGATAACTATTGGCAAGGTTTTGGCGGGGTCAACTATGCTGCGTTTATCGAAATCGCGATGCGCGGTCGGCAGGATCCGGAGTTTGAATCAGCGATAACAAGCACACTGGCGGAGCTAGAGGAAAAAAGAGCTATTGTCTGGCAGGCCGTTTTTGCCGATAGTGGGCGAAACAGGGAAGAAATCCAATCATGGCGCCGAATGCTGATGATAACGTTGCGCGGTCTGGCGTTGACGAAAATGATTTCGGGAGATCAGGAAAAGGTTTCACTGCACATCGACCAGTTTAAGGATATGCTTAGGAGATACCTGACCGAGTAAATTTGCGCAGGCGATGCAAAAATAAGAAAGAAAAAGAAGATGCATAAACTACCGGATTGTGAGTTTTTGAAGCTCGAAGTTGTAGGTTCGCGCCTTAACTTGACGTTTAATCGTCCCGATCAGAGGAATGCGATCAATAGCCAGATGGGCGCGGAGTTCGCGTCCGTTGTCGACTGGCTTGAAAAAACACTGGATGTCAGGGTTGTTGTGCTGCGCGGGGCTGGCGGCCATTTCTGTGCGGGCGGCGATATCAAGGAACGGCGCGATATGGCGGAGGATATTGTCACGGCAGACAGTGATCCGATTATGGAACGCAACCAGTCGGCGGGACTAGCCTTTCTGAAATTTGAAAACCTTCCGCAAACAACGATTGCGGTTGTCGAGGGGTCGGCATTTGGCGGCGGCATGGGTTATGCTTGTCTCGCGGATATTACAATTGTTGCCGCAGGCGCGCGTATGGGAATGCCGGAAACAACGCTGGGGGTCGCGCCAGCCCAGATTGCCCCTTATGTGGTTAAGCGGATCGGTCTGACGCGCGCGCGCCAGCTGGCCCTGACCGCAGAACGTTTCGATGGGACGAAGGCTTTTGAATATGGTATCGCGCAATATCTCTCGGCAGACGAAGAGATTGATAAAACGCTGGAAGATGTGGTTACGCGAGTGTTGAAGTGCGGGCCGATGGCAAATGCGGCGACCAAGGCAATCATGTTGAAGGTGGGATCACTGCCTGAGGAAGACATGATCCGCTTTTCTGCCGAGAAATTCTCTGAGCTCAATCGCGGCGTGGAAGGCAAGGAAGGGCAATCGGCCTTTGCGGAAAAACGGAAACCTGACTGGCAAGTTGCCGGTGATGATGTGAAGGGGTGATTGTCATGACGAAGGCAAAATGCATCCGTATCGGCGGCGCTTCGGGTTATTGGGGCGACTCTCAGGAAGCACCCAGGCAGCTAGTGATGAAAGGGGACCTTGACTATCTCGTATTCGATTATCTCGCGGAAGTGACGATGTCCATCCTGGTGCGCGCGAAAGAGAAATCACCGGATCAGGGATATGCTCGGGATTTCGTTGATCTGGCGATGAAGCCACTTCTGCATGAGATAAAATCACGTGGCATCAAGGTTGTCGCCAATGCTGGCGGGGTCAATGTGGCGGCCTGTGCCGCTGCGCTGGCGAAGGTGGCCAATGACGCGGGGATCGATCTCAAGATCGGAACGGTTGATGGCGACAATCTGGCGGACGAGATTGAGGCTTTGCGGAGCGAAGGTATTACGGAGATGTTTTCGGGCGCAGAAATGCCAGAGGGAATGATCAGCGCGAACGCCTATCTCGGCGCTTTTCCGATTGCCGCCGCGCTGGACAATGGTGCCGATGTTGTCATTACCGGCCGATGTGTCGATAGTGCCGTGACGCTGGGGCCATTGATCCACGAGTTCGGCTGGACTGTTGACGATTATGACAAGCTCGCAGCTGGGTCGTTGGCCGGACATATCCTTGAATGCGGCGCTCAGGCGACCGGGGGTAATTTCACCGACTGGCAGGATGTCGTCGGTGGTTGGGATGATATGGGCTACCCTATTGCGGTTTGCCGCGAAGATGGAACATTCGCGATCACGAAACCTGGAGGAACCGGAGGTCTCGTTTCCCGCCTGACAGTCGGGGAGCAGATCCTGTACGAGATCGGTGATCCTTCAGCCTATATAATGCCCGACGTGATTTGCGATTTTTCCAATGTGACCCTTAACGAAACGAAGAAGGACTGGCTGGAAGTGGCAAACGTGAAAGGTCGGGCGCCGACTTCTACCTATAAAGTCTCAGGTACCTACAAAGACGGCTTCCGCGCAACTGCTTCAACGGTGATCACAGGCTTCGATGCCGTCGATAAAGGGCGCGCCTTTGCCGACGCTTTGATCAAGCGAACACGGCGGTTGTTCATGGAGCGTAATCTTGGCGACTATCGTGATACAGCGGTGCACATCATCGGATCGCAGACCCTGTGGGGGCAAAACGCAGAGGAGGCGGCTGCCGCTTCGAGGGAAATTGTAACGCAGATAGACGTGCGACATGATGAACGCGCGGCGATTGATCTTTTCTCCAAAGAAACAACAGGCGTCGGTCTTTCCATGACGACCGGGCGCTGCTCGGCCGGATCTGCGGGGCGACCAAAGGTCACTCCGGTTGTCGCACAGTTCGCCTTTCAGATAGATAAAGCGCAGATTGATCCAAAAATATATATCAACAATAAGCCGGTTAAATATAAAAATAAGGTTCCGGCAAGATTTTCGGCAATGCCGAAGCCGGAACATGCACCGCAGGATGCATCTCTCGAAGGATCTTCCGATACGATGGTCGAGGTGCCTTTGATAAAGCTCGCGGTAGCTCGGAGCGGGGATAAGGGAAACAACGCAAATGTTGGTGTTATCGCCCGCAAAGCGGACTATCTGCCCTGGATAAAGCAAAGCGCAACCGAAGAAGCGGTCAGGACCTATTTTGCGCATGTTGTTGAGGGCGAGGTCATACGGTTCGATTTGCCGGGCATGGATGCGGTGAACTTCCTGCTGATGAATTGCCTGGGAGGCGGGGGAACGTCGACACTGCATCTTGATAATCTTGCGAAGACTTATGCGCAGCAGCTTCTGGCGCTGCCCGTCAGGGTCCCCGCAAAATTGGCCGAAGGGCTTAACTAAATAAATTGATAACTAGGGATAATAAGGAAATAAGATGACCCATCCACTTGAGCCGATGCTCCGGCCTAAATCTGTAGCTGTTATTGGTGCGTCGAATACGCCGTCACGTATCGGCGGACGGCCCATTCACGCCATGAAGACGGCGGGTTATAAAGGTAAAATTTACCCCGTAAATCCCAACTATGAAACCATCCAGGATTTGCCGGCCTACGCGAAAATTCAGGATGTTCCGAAGGACGTGGATTGCGCGATTATTGCCGTATCCGCAAAAGTGGCAGTTCAGACGCTGCGTGATTGCGCCGACCATGGCGTGAAAAGCGCGGTAATGTTCACGTCTGGTTTCGCCGAGCAGAGCGAGGAGGGTGCAGAGGCCCAGCGTGAAATTTCTGAAATCGCCCGAACAAGTGGCATGCGGATTGTGGGTCCGAATTGCCTCGGTGTCTTTAATATCAGCACGGGTTGGTATGGCACCTTCAGTAACGCCCCGGGGGCCTTGTTGCTGCCACCTGGCCCAATCGGCATTGTTAGCCAGAGCGGTGCCTACGGCGCGCATGTCTTTGCGGTTTCCCAATTGCGCGGAGTTGGGGCGAACTATTGGGTGACGACAGGCAATGAATCCGATGTCGATGTAGCGGAAGTTATCGAATATTACGCCCAAAATCCGGAAGTGAAGGTTATTCTCGCCTATGCGGAGGGGATGAAAAACGCAGACCGGGTATGCAGCGCTCTTGAAAAGGCGCGGGATGCCGAGAAGCCAGTGATCTTCATGAAGGTCGGCAAGACCGAGGCAGGCGCCGCAGCGGCGGCCTCGCATACGGCTTCGCTTGCGGGCGCGGACGCCGTTTATGACGCACTCTTCAAACAGTATGGCGTGTACCGCGCGGAAACCACAGAAGAATTCGTCGATATCGCCTATGCCTGCCAGTTCGGAAAATATCCGAAAGGCCGAAAGATTGACCTGCAGACCATTTCAGGCGGTGTCGGTGTTCAGATGGCGGATGCGTCGGTCAAATATGGGCTGGAAGTCACGCCATTACCGGCCGCGACGCAGAAAAAGCTGAAGGAAATTATACCTTTCGCCGGTGTCAACAATCCGGTGGACTTTACAGCACAAGCTCTGAACGATCCGAAGCTGATGGAAACCAATATCCGGATGACGATCGAGGAAGCAGATTTCGACAGCCATATTGTTTACCTGGCGGGCGTCCCGGCGTCGCCTTTTACCCGCGATGCCTGTCTGCAGATTTTCACCAATGTTCGTCACGACTATCCTGACGAAGTTTTGATGATGAGCCTGATTGGTCCAAAGGATGTGGTCACTCCCTTCGAAGACCTGAAAATACCTTGTTTTGAGGACCCGTCCCTCACCGTGCGGGCGATGGCAGCGCTCAATTATTTCGGGGAGGTTTTTGCGCGCGGTCGTCCTGATGTTCCTCCCGAACTCCCGAGTGGAGCTCTTCCCGCACCAACGGAGCCAATCGCGGAACATGAAGCAAAAAAGCTTCTTGCCAGCATTGGTATTCCTGTGACCCGTGAAGAGCTGGTCCAGTCGGCGGGTGAGGCGGTTAAGGTCTGGCGGGATATTGGCGGCGCGGTCGTCATGAAAATCGCCTCGCCGGATATCCTCCATAAGACGGAAATAGGCGGCGTTCTGCTAAAGCTGAATTCGGAGCAAGAGGTGGCGGAGGGTTACGCCACCCTCATTGAACGCGCCCGCAAGGCGAAACCGGATGCGAGGATTGACGGTGTAATCGTTGCGGAAATGGTTTCAGGCGGGGTGGAAACCGTTATGGGGGTTGTCTGCGACCCGGTCTTCGGCCCGGCGGTCATGTTTGGCCTGGGCGGTGTTTTTGTCGAGGTGCTGAAAGACGTCACGTTCCGTCTCGCACCCTTTGGTGTGGATGAGGCCTACCGGATGATTGAGGAGATTCAAGGGCGTGCGATGCTTGATGGCGTTCGTGGTGCTCCGCCGTCAGACATAAAGGCACTTGCCGAAGCACTCTCGAAACTGTCTGTCTTCGCAGATGCAAATGCCGATACCATCGAGACGATTGATGTCAATCCGTTCATTGTCCTGCCGGACGGTGCGGTAGCCGTGGATGCACTGATCGTTCCAAAGGAAGTTTCGAAATGAGAGCTTATGAAGGATTGAAGGTCGTTGATTTCACGCAGGTTCTGGCTGGCCCTATCAGCACCCAGATGTTTTCCCTTCTCGGTGCGGATGTCGTAAAAATCGAGGCGCCGATCAAGGGGGACCAGCTTCGCACGACCCTCACAGATGCTGAAATGGTGGCCAAACGGCTTTCCCCCGCGTTTTTAACGGTAAATCTTGGTAAGAAAAGTCTGGCTATAGATCTTAAGTCCGAAAAAGGCCGTGAAATCGTTTATAAGCTGATTGACGATGCGGATGTTGTGGTTGAAAACTTCCGCCCCGGAGTTGCCAAAAAACTTGGTATTGATTACGAGACCCTGAAAAAGAGAAAACCGGACCTTGTTTATTGCTCAATCAGTGGCTATGGGCAGGTCGGGCCGAGGAGTGGCGACAAAGCCTATGATTCCGCTATTCAGGCAGCATCGGGATTGTTTACCCTGAACGGCCACGAAGAGTCAGGGCCGACGCGTATCGGTATCATGGTGATTGATATGTTCACTGGGGCCAATGCCGCATTTGCCATTTCATCCGCCCTGTATCGGCGGGAAAAGACTGGTAAGGGCCAGTATGTTGACGTCGCGATGTATGATAGCGCCCTCATGATTGCTGCCGCACAGATGGCAGATTTTATGGTTCGCGGAAATATTCCGCCGCTGATCGGTAATGAATCGCCAACACGGCAACCGACAGCCGGTGTTTTCGAGACGAGCGACGGAATTGTTCTGATCGCTACAATTACACCCGATCAGAATATCGCCATGCTAAAGGCAGCAGGTCTTGGCCATATGCTGGATGATCCGCGTTTCGCAACTTTTGAAGCACGGCAGGCAAATCTTAAGGCTGGCCTGGAACTGGTGGGGGAGGCGATGAGAACCAAAGCTACCACCGAGTGGATTGACATCATGAACAAGGCGGGTGTCGTTGTACAGGCAGTGCGGACCCTTGGCGAAGCGACCTCGGATCCGCAACTTGAACATCGTGGTATTTTAGTGAAAGCTGAGAATGTTCATGGTTTCGATGAGGCGCTGCGCCTGGTAGGGGCTCCCTTTATCGCGAATGAAGACAGTCCGATGAATGTTGCAGCGCCTCCTGGGAAGGTTGGCCAGCATACGGAAGAGGTGTTGCGCGGGCTCGGATATGATGACAGCGAAATCGCCAAAATTCTGGCATTGAATGAGGGATAACCTAGTTTCCCACTCAATATAAATTCTTTTCTGAGAAAGTACCCGCAAATGATAACTGTTCACCATCTCAATGACTCCCGCTCTCAACGGATATTATGGCTGTTGGAGGAACTCGACATCGACTATGAGGTGGTGAATTATCAAAGGGATGCGACAACTCGCTTGGCACCTTCGGAATTGAAGAATATCCATCCTCTCGGAAAATCACCGGTTATCATGGATGGAGACATTTCCATTCATGAATCCGGGGCTATTACTGACTATCTCATCCGCACTTACGGAAGTGGTAAATTCACGCCGAAAACAGGGACGAAGGAATACGAAAAATATGTGGAATGGCTGCATTATGCGGAAGGTTCGGCAATGCTCCCCTTACTGCTTCGGTTATATACCGCACGACTTGGTGACGCGGCCGCGCCGTTGATGCCACGCATCGATGACGAGACAGCAAATCATTTTTCTTTTATGAACTGTGAAATGACAGATCGCGAGTTTTTTGTTGGCGCCAATCTTACCGGTGCAGATATCATGATGTCTTTTCCCTTGGAGGCGGCGCGCGCGCGCGGAATACTTGATGACTATCCGGCCCTTTCCAATTATGTCGCTCAGATTCAGCAACGCCCGGCCTATTTGAGGGCTCTTGAAAAAGGGGGGAAATACACTTATGGTCCGGCCACTTCCTAAAATCAATCGGAATGGGGCGGCGTGACAGACGAACAACAAAACCGGGAACCGGTCTTCAATGTGCCGCCTGTGACGGTTTACCTGGTTTCGGCCATCTTCATTGTTCACCTTTTGCTGACCGTTACTACGCCCGAGACATTTGATTGGGTTTATAAGAATTTTTCTTTTCGTCCGGCTGTGATATCCGCCATTCTGGAACAACCTACGCTGGCTGGCCTTGCGCATATATTCATAACCCTGAACAGCCATATGTTTCTCCACCATGATTGGAGCCATATGATTTTGAATGCCGGAATGCTGCTGGCGTTCGGTTCTATGGTGGAACGGCGATTTGGTGCTGTGCGGTATCTAATCCTTTATTTTGCTTCTGGCTGGCTCAGCGCAGTGGCCGAGTACTTTATTGCGGTCCCGAATATAGACGTTACGCTTTACGGAGCATCGGGGGCTGTGTTTGGAGCGATGGGGGCGACGACCATTATTCTTGTACCGCGATATGGCGTGCGCGGTGTACTGACTATGATTGCCGTCTTGCTGGGACTCAATATTATCATTGGTGCAACGCCGCTTGGTACGTTACTGGTCGGGCCGGGGGCGGATATTGCCTGGGTCGCGCATCTCGCCGGATTTGTGGCGGGATTCCTGTTTGCGCTCCTCTATGTCGGTGGGCGTCCAATACGGCGATAGCGTTCACGCCATTGTTATTAAATGTGGCTGGCCGTTGATGCCGATTTCATTATCTTCTTCTCATTGCAAAGACATGGTTTTCAACCCCGCATGTGAGGTATTCATGATGATGAACCGTTGGATTAATCTTCAAGGCGTCGCAATTGCACTTTTTATTGCGATCATTTCTGTCGCGATGGCACAGACCGCAGCAGCGGAAAAACGCTATTACAGCACTCTGTTTGGAACGGCTGTCGAAGGATATGACGTTGTTGCCTATTTCACCGAAGGAAAACCGGTTGAGGGCAACAGTGACTACAGTGTCGAGTGGATGGGGACCGAGTGGCATTTTGCCAATGAAGAGCATAAGAAGATGTTCGAGGCTGATCCCGAGAAATACGCACCGCAATATGGTGGCTATTGCGCCTGGGCGGTTAGTCAGGGCTATACGGCGTCAACAGTTCCCGAAGCATGGTCAATAGTGGACGACAAGCTTTATCTGAATTACTCAAAAGGAGTTCAGAGCACGTGGGAGGAAGATATCCCGGGTAATATAAAGCAGGCTGACGGCAACTGGCCGGGAATAGAGAAGGATCTGGAATGAAAAAGCACCTGGCTGCCGGGGGAGCGAGAACCAGGTGCTTTCAAAAGGAGCCGCATTGCGCGGCTCTCTTATTCCGGGCCACCTAATCCTCACGCCGCCAGATCGGAAACTCCTCGTCACTGGCGGGTTGATAGGTTACCGTCATCTCGTCAAAGGCTTTTAGCGAACTTGGGACATCCTGGTCATCTCGGAGTTCGAACCCGTTAATGCCACATCGTTGCATATAGAATAGTTGGTCATAAAGAACATCGCCAGTGGCTCGAATTTCCCCTTTAAAGCCGTAGCGCTCCCTCAGGAGCCGTGCCTGACTAAAGGCTCTGCCATCCGCCATTTTTGGAAACTCCAGCACAATAAGATCGAGCCGCTCCAGGTCATCCTGGATAAGTGCCGGGTCATCGGTATTGCGCAATGAAACACCCAGCCGCCCATTACGCTCAAGCAGCGATTCGCGGGATTTTAGCCATTCTTCAAGCGGAACATATATATCGCCCGTGGGAAGAGAGCTGCTCTCCTCCAGCCCCGTGAACGGCATCCATTCATCATTGTCCGCTTTGCGATCCTTGATGTAGTTATCCATAGAGCCGCTCTTTGAACAAGGGCTGCCCGACCCGGCGATAGGTCATCAGGAAGGTTTCCTCCGGATCTTCACGGTGCTCCAAATAGACGGAGAGTACCTTGCCGACGGCATCAACGATTTCATCTGCCTCAAAGGCGGGACCGATAATCTTGCCAATCGCCGCGTCTTCACGGGCGCTGCCGCCCAGCGTCAGCTGATAAACTTCCGCTCCCTTTTTGTTGACACCAAGAATTCCGATATTGGCGACATGATGATGTCCGCAGGCATTTATGCAGCCCGAGATATTGATGCTGACATCTCCAAGATCGTTGACGAAATCATAGTCATCAAAACGTTCCGTAATGGCTTGTGAAATCGGAATTGATCGTGCTGTTGCGAGAGCACAATAGTCTAGCCCCGGGCAGGAAATAATATCTGTTACATGGTTATAGTTCGGTGTCGCGAGATCAAGCGCCACCAGTTCTTCCCACAGAGCAGGCAAATCTTTCACCTTTACATCGGATAGCACCAGATTCTGCCGGTGTGTCGTCCGAATCTGCCCCAGACTATACTTGTCCGCCAGATCGGCAATTGCGTCCATCTGGTCGGCTGTGACATCACCGGGAGGTTGATGGGCTGTCTTCAAAGACAGATAGACAATCCGGTAACCCGGCTGTTTATGCAGTTCGATATTCTTGTCGACCCATCGGGCAAATGTCGTGTCACTGAGCAGGAGATTCTCATACTCTCCGTTACTATCTGGAAGGTCTTCGTAATCAGGGTCATTGAAGAAGCCTTTTATCCAGGCTAAGTCCTCATCTCGGATGTAAAGACCGCTTGCTTTGATTTTCTCCCACTCAGCCTCGACGAGTTCCCGGAATTTCTCTTCTCCGGTTTCATGAACCAGTATCTTGATTCGGGCTTTGTAGAGGTTGTCGCGACGGCCAAGCTGGTTATAGACCCGCAAGATGGCTTCAAGATATGTCAGCATATCCTGTTTCGGAAGGAAGGGGCGAATGACCTTGCCGATCATCGGCGTTCGGCCAAGGCCCCCGCCGACAAACACCTCAAGCCCGGTCTCTCCGTCGTCATTCTTGATAAGTCGCAGGCCAATGTCATGCACGGCGACTGCCGCTCGGTCATGGATTGCGCCGCTGACCGCAATCTTGAACTTGCGCGGGAGAAAATTGAATTCGGGATGAAACGTAGACCACTGACGAATCAATTCGCAATAGGGGCGGGGATCCTCAACCTCATCGCGGGCGACGCCGGCAAGCGGATCGGATGTGGTGTTGCGAATGCAGTTTCCGCTTGTCTGGATGGCGTGCATTTCCGCTTTCGCCAGGTCGTCCAGAATATCCGGCACATCTTCGAGCTTTGGCCAGTTGTACTGAATATTCTGCCGGGTGCTGAAATGGCCATAACCCTTGTCGTATTTACGGGCGATATGGGCGAGCGTACGCATCTGGTCCGATGACAGGAGGCCATAGGGTATGGCAACCCGCAGCATGTAGGCATGCAGCTGTAAATACAGGCCATTGCGAAGGCGCTGGTGCTTGAACTCATCTTCCGAAAGCTCGCCCTTCAACCGACGCTCGACCTGTCCGCGAAACTGGGCAACCCGCTCTAGCAGGAGCTGGTGATCCTGCTCTGAATATTGATACATTGTATACCTTGCCTTTAGGCGGCTTTGCGGCTCGCGCGGACTGCGTCTTGCGGCAGGCTGATCGTCGGACCGCTTGCGCGAATTTGCTCGCGTTTCGTGGAGGCGATGTAACCAGCTTCCGTTTCAAGGACGTCAATCGCGTAAGGCGCGACGATGTGGTTATCCTGTTCTGCCTGCTCTGCTGCCAGTTTCAGAATTTCAAGCTCCGAGTCCGTTCCTGCGGTTGCCTGCCGTATATCGGGGGTCCAGGAAGGATTGCCATTTTCAAGAGTAAGATACGCGACCAGACCTTCTTTTAACAGGGATGCCGTATAAACCTGCAATGCCATTGTTGCTCTCCTTAATAAAAGGCTCAACATACAACCGAGCGCGAGCCAATATCCTTATTTCTTATAAATGTAGATATTTATTTTAATATCGCAAGAAAAATGTGATTTAAAATTAAATAACACAAAAATTATGTTATATAGATGTCACCAATCCTGAGGGACGCCTTAAGTGGATGCCGCACTCCGTTTTCGCCTTGCCGGCCCATCGGCCAGACCTTGGGTCGGCGCCCTCGGCGACCCGGCTGGTGCAGGGCATGCAGCCAATGGACTTGAACCCGTCTGCCACAAGTGGGTGGGGCGGCAAGTTTTTTGCCAGAAACGCCTGCTTGATGTCGTCTCCTGTCCAGTCAGCAAGGGGATTGATCTTGATGAAATCCGTGTCAGCTTCGATCGTTGAAAGACCGGACCGGGTTGCTGACTGGAAGTTCTTGCGACCAGTAATCCAGGCTCTAAATCCCAGATTTCCCATTTTATTCATCATCTTATCAAGTGGCTGTACTTTCCGGATATGACAGCATTTGTCCGGATCTTCGTTGAACAGCATGTCATCCGGATCAAGCCGTAACAGAACGCCGTCATCGGGACTGACGATACGGACATCCTCCAAGCCGAAATGATCTGTCAGGGTTTTTTGATAGCGCAACGTTTCCCCGAAGAGACGGCGTGTATCGAGAAAAATAACCGGGATTGTCGGGTCAACCTTTGCGACCATGTCAAGCAGCACTGCGGATTCAGCACCGAAGGAAGATGAAAGCATTATCTTCCCACCGAGCTCTTTTGTCACAAGCGCATCAAGTAACGACGTGCCGGAAAGATGGCCATAGAGCCCCCGGAGGCGGGCGGCTTCCGATTCGGAGCAAAACTGGGCTGTAGAATTGGTCATTCTCTATCCAATCGTTTTCACATTCCCATCATAGGTATGAGGTATACATTTAAATATCAACTAAAAACGTATAAAAATATATTACACAGTAATAGTATGTAAAATAAGAAAGTGTTCTGCCCCCTCTAATCTGATTGATTGCCAATGAAATAATCGCCAAAATAGGGTGGGGGAAAAATGCGTGGTTTGGGATTTATGATTGCTGGCGTCTTGTTTGGACTATCTGCCTTGGCTCAGGCAGAAACGTTTGAAACTGGGCACGTCTTGAAAAAACTGGAAGACAATCTCATTGTGACGGTGGATGATGCCCGCGTCACGATTTATGGTGTGCGCCTTGTTGACGAAAAAACGAACGTCTCTCTTTATCTTGATGCCCGCCAGTTCATTCTCAATTCCCTGAATGGATTGCGATTCTCTTTAGAAACAGGTGAATTTCGCAAGTCCGGCTCCCTTCATAACCGTTATGGGGACTTGCAGGGCCGTATCATAACAGCGGATGGCGAATGGCTTCAGGAAGCTCTGATTGCTGAGGGATATGGTTGGTGGGACGCGTCTCCAAAATATCCCCCGGAGTTTCGGGAGCGCCTGCTAGTGGCTGAGAAGCGGGCGGCCGAGAGGGAATTAGGGCTCTGGCGGGAGTTTTCTGTTTTGGACGCAAACCAACCTCCAAATCGATATTGGGACGGACAGTTCATCATCGCCAAGGGCGTTGTTCTTGACGTTTATAAGAGTTCCAGCACGACCTATCTCAATTTTGGGGAGGACTGGCGAACTGATTTTACAGCAGCCATCTCTTCGACCGCGCGGAAAAAATTTGAACACGGGGACTGGAAGTTGACGGACCTGAAGAGTAAATCAGTTAGGGTGAGGGGGCTTGTTCGGTTTTATAATGGCCCATATTTAGAACTGGAATTTCCAGAACAGCTGGAAATACAGGAAACCGCAGGTGAAGGATAGCAACAAGTGAGGAAAAGCGCTTTACATAAACGCTGGCGACCGGCCCGGCTCTTTATTGTTCCCGTGATTGCTCTCGGACTTCTCCCTCCAATGACCACGTCGGCGAATGCCAATCTGCTTGATAACCTCTTCTCTGTCTTCGAACCGGGCGACGATCAGAAAATTGGGGCGGAACAGCATGAGCGTGTTGTTGCGCAATATGGCGGTGAATATATTCAGGAAGGACTGAATGAGTATATTCTCGATATCGGCCTGCGCCTTGCCTTCGTCTCGGAAATGCGGGATTTGCCGTGGCGCTTCACCATTCTGAATTCCCCCGTCGTCAACGCATTTGCGCTTCCGGGCGGATATGTATACATCACGCGTGGTTTACTGTCCCTAGCCACGAATGAAGCTGAGGTTGCCGGTGTGCTCGCCCATGAAATAGGACATGTCACGGCCCGCCACGGCGCGGCCCGCCAGTCCCGAGCGACCGGGATTGGTCTTTTGGGCGTGCTTGCGGGCGTGTTGACGGGTAGTTCCGTTGTTCAGGAGCTGGGACAGCAACTGGGCGGACTTTACGTAGCTTCATATTCGCGTGAGCAGGAGTATGAAGCCGATCAGCTCGGGGTGAGATATCTCGGAAAGGCAGGGTATCCGCGCGAAGCAATGGCCGATTTTCTGTCTCGGATGGATGCGCAGACCAAATACATGGCAGCTATGACAGGGAATGCTGGCGGCGGTAGCTTCGATTTCTTCGCCTCCCACCCCCAGACAGGAGATCGTATTGAACGGGCGGCGGCATCGGCGAATCAAAAGGCTGATGACCTTGACCGGAAATTTGAAAAAGATCGTTATTTAGCGGCCATTGACGAAATGCTCTATGGGGACGACCCCAAAGAGGGGATTATTCGCGGCAGAGAGTTCCTGCATCCCGTCTTGAGATTTAAATTCATGGCGCCGGAGGACTTTCAGCTTATTAATTCCGCACAAGCGGTATATGCGGTTGACGGGAAGGGCAGCCAGATGGTGTTTGATCTGGGTAAGCAGGCAAATTACGGGCAATCAATGGCAAACTACCTGCAGCGGGAATGGCTTGCGAAACTGAACGTACCAAATGTTACATCTATGGAGGTTAATGGCGCTCCCGCAGCCGCAACCCGTCTTGCGCTTGATCGGAATGGGACAACTGTTTACCTGACGGCGGTGGCAATTGATTTCGGGAATGGCCGTGTTGCGCGATTTGCCTATCAGAGCACGGTATCCAATAGCAGCCTTCAGGAAAAATTTACCCAGAGTTTTAAAAGCTTCCAGCCGATGGATGCTGCAGAAGCGGCAGCCATCAAACCTGCACGGATAGAGATTGAAGCGGTTACGAGTGGCGAGAGCCTTTCTTCTATTCTGTCCGGAATGGCGGATGTGTCGAAGGACAAGGAAGCACTGTTTATTTTACTCAATCCGGCATTTGAGGACGGAGTTCCTCCATCGGGCCAGCAATATAAAAACATAAAATTTGGTGGTTAAGAGATCTGTGTCTAAGTTGGGACGCTGATCTGGTCCACGGTCTTACCATCCAAATTAAAGCAGGCGGCTTCCAGAGTTCCGCCGTAACCGGAACCGCCATCCAGCGTCACCGTATAAGGTGTTACAGTGACTCCACCATGTTGCTTTTCAAAGCCGCGGATGACTTTTCGAAAGCCTGAATAGGAGGTGTTAATTTCTTTAAAATGGCGGTTCCCCCACCAGAAGCTGTCATTTTGTTCGACAACAGGCAGGTTGGGGTCGATACCGGCATGAACGAACAAAAGTTCACCACCTTCTGTAAAGGCCGCCCGGCGAAGCGCGATCAGGATATCGTTATGTCCTGGCTGTTCCCGGATTTTTTCGCGAAGGCGATTTGTCCATTTGGTTGTGGCAAGGGTGCCTTCACGAATGTAGCGTCGGGTTTCCTCTTCGGATTCGCCATATGCCTCGAGCGTGTAAGCGATATCATTTGCAATCATCCAGTTAAAGACATCAGTCGGTTGCGGAGCGAGCTGTAGCTGAAGGAGGTTGCGTAGAATTTCTTCCTGCGCGCCACGCAAAAAGACGATATCTTCGGGTATCATTCCGGGCATGCAAAGTCGGTTTATACGAAAGGATAGCAATTCGTCCAATACGGCTTTTATGCCTGATCCGCGGCCAAGATAGTTTCCAAGATATACAAGGCGGTCGCCATGTTCCCACCGGCGGGCAATTTCATCATGAATAGTCACCAGTGCCGCCGCTTCCCCATGGATTGAGGCAACAGCCCAGACACGTCTGGTCGCGCTTAGGCAACCAAATTTTTCTTTGTAACTACTTGATTTCATAGTTTCTCACAATGAAACCTTGTGGGGATATTGGCAAGTCTTCCAGAAGATTTTCATCAAATTATTATAGAAAAGGCCCGGAATTTCTTCCGGGCCTTGATATATTCTTCTTTTATGAAAGTCAGGCGACTTTCAAAACCTTTTGAACCTTCTCCGTGGCTGCGTCAGCCTCGATCTGTTCGACAACGGCAAGCTCACGTGAGAGCCTTACCAGCGCGGCTTCATATATCTGACGCTCGCTGTATGACTGATCCGGCTGATCGTCATTCCGGTGCAGGTCGCGGACAACCTCGGCAATCTGGACCGGATCGCCAGAATTGATTTTTGCTTCGTACTCCTGGGCCCGACGGCTCCACATGGTCCGCTTGATGCGGGCGCGGCCCTTGAGGGTATCGAGTGCGGACTTCATCTTCTTTGGTGAAGACAAGGCGCGCATGCCGACATTCTTGGCTTGCTTGACCGGCACACGAAGGGTCATTTTCTCATGAGCAAAATCGACCACATAAAGCGTCAGGGCCATGCCTGAAATTTCCTGCTCTTCTATGCTGATAACCTGTCCAACACCATGAGTTGGATAGACCACATGATCAAGCGGGGCGAAATCCATTTCTTTTGTCATTTAAGTCCTTCTCATCAACCGCGGGAATTCCCGAATTCCTGTGATGGCGCAAAAAAAAGCAGCTGCATTTACAGCGCTGCAGATCATTACAGAATCCATCAAAAAAATAGGCCAAGCTATATTTGGCGCAAACAGCAATACACGCAATTTGCACGCCACCCCTACTATAACAAACCTAAAGCATGGGGTAACCATAGCACGATTCTAGGCTAAAAGCTAATAATGTTATTTAATTTCTGAGAGTTTTACGTAATTTCCGACGTGTAATGACAGAAATTACCCTTGTCCACCGGGCTTGGGGCTGAACTCAGTTTCATATTTATTGGGCTTGTCCTGCCATTCCTCGGCATCCGCAGGCTGGTCGCCTTTTTGCGTAATATTCGGCCATACTTCCGAGTACTCGCGATTGAGTTCCAAAAATTTCTCGGCGACTTCTTCCGTGTCGGGAAGAATTGCTTCGGCGGGGCACTCCGGTTCGCACACGCCGCAGTCGATACATTCATCGGGATGTATCACCAGCATGTTTTCGCCTTCATAGAAACAGTCGACGGGGCAGACCTCCACGCAGTCCATAAATTTGCAGCGGATGCAATTTTCGGTAACAACGTAGGTCATCTATTTTCTCCAGTCAGTTCGTGGAAGCAACAAAACACAAGACATGGATGTCTTTCCTAACGGATTATCGCTAATAACAGGGAAAAACAACCCTAAAAGCATCTCGGGCAGGAAAAATTAGTTTTCCGCAATACCAAGGCGGGCCATAACCCTTTTACGGGCGATGCCGCTGTCCCGGTCACTCACATAGATCAGTCCGGCGATGCGACGGACAAGGTTGGCTTCATATTTGCTGAGAACGCCATCTGCATAGGCAACCTCCCATAACATTTCGATCATTTGCACTCTCGTCTCGATGGGAAAGCTGTCTTTTACTGCCCGCGTAAAATAAAAAAGCTGATCTGATTCCGCTTGTGCCTCTTCCGCGTGAGCAACAAGCTCACGGGCCTCAGCATCGGATGTTTCGTAGTGCCGAATCATGACATCAACGATGGCCTCACGTTCGACATCTTTGAAATCGTCATCGGACAGAGCGGCTTCAATCAGGAGAGCGGCCGTTGCGACACGTGCCTCATCCTGAGTTTTTGGCTCGGCCGTACTATCCTCGGATAGCAGAGATTTTAGAAAGGAGATCATATGGTTGCCTTGAAATAGCTTTTGTTTTTATGCCTTCAGACGCGGCCGTGACACTGCTTGAATTTTTTCCCTGAGCCACAAGGGCAGGGAGCATTGCGTCGCACCTTGCCCCAGTTCTCCGCATTATCGCCGTCGGTGTTGATATCGGGAGCGTCAAGTTCGTTCTCTCCGGTAACCGGATCAATATGAGTTGCTGTTATTTCCTGCTCGTCCGGTTCGGGGCGCTTTAGCTGCTCCGCCGGATTTTGCAGATGAACGTGCGAAAGGTAGGTTGTTACCGTTTCACGCAGCTGGTTCAACATCATCTCGAACATATTGAAGGCTTCGCTCTTATATTCATTGAGCGGGTCCTTCTGGGCGTAGGCGCGTAGCGAAACACCTTGGCGCAACTGATCGAGCTGGAGGAGATGCTCCTTCCAGGCTTGATCGAGTATTTGCAGAAGAATGCTTTTCTCGACCATGCGCATGACGTCGGAACCGTAACGAACGGCCTTTTCCGCCATCTTGCGATTGGCGTGATCTTTCAGGCGGTCACGGATTTCCTCATCGGCAATCCCCTCTTCAGCCGCCCATTCGTCTACAGGAAGCTCAAGAGAGAGCGTCCGGGCCGCTTCGAGTTTCAGCCCCTCCACGTCCCACTGCTCCGGATAGGCCTTCGGAGGAATATGGGTGGCGACCATATCATCGATCACTTCATTGCGCATGGTGGTGACCGTCTCGGAGACATCTTGCGTATCCATCAATTCAATGCGTTGCTCATAAATGACCTTGCGCTGATCATTCATGACATCATCGAATTTCAGAAGGTTTTTACGGATATCATAGTTACGCGCCTCGACTTTTTGCTGCGCTTTCTCCAAGGCTTTGTTAATCCAGGGATGGACAATAGCCTCCCCTTCTTCCAGGCCGAGTTTGCGAAGCATGCCATCCATCCGCTCAGAGCCGAAAATACGCATCAGGTCATCCTGAAGCGAGAGAAAGAAGCGTGAGGTGCCGGGGTCCCCCTGCCGACCGGAACGACCGCGGAGCTGATTATCGATACGCCGGGATTCATGCCGTTCTGTGCCGATGACAAACAGGCCGCCTGCTTCCAGTACCTGCTTGCGCTGCTCGGCTATCTCGGCTTTGATCTCGGCGGTTACCTTGGCAATTTCCGCCTCATCCGTCATTTCCTCGGTTTTGGCGGCAATCCTCATTTCCTCGTTACCGCCGAGTTTGATGTCCGTTCCGCGTCCCGCCATATTCGTGGCAATTGTGACGGCGCCAACACGTCCGGCCTGACTAATGATCTCCGCTTCCTGTTCATGATATCGGGCATTCAGGACCTTATGTGGGATTTTCTTCTGCTTCAGCAATTCCGATAACATTTCGGATTTTTCAATAGACACCGTGCCAACAAGGACGGGCTGGCCGCGTTTCAGGCAATCCTCAATTGTAATGACAATTGCATTATATTTTTCTTCGGCCGTACGGTAAACTTCATCATCTGCATCCGCGCGTGCGACAGGGACATTTGTCGGAATTTCAATAACTTCCAGACCATAAATTTCATGAAACTCATCCGCTTCCGTCGATGCCGTGCCGGTCATGCCTGAAAGCTTTTCATACAGGCGGAAATAGTTCTGGAATGTAATGGAAGCCAGAGTCTGGTTTTCCGGCTGGATCGTGACCTTTTCCCGGGCTTCGAGAGCTTGATGCAATCCTTCAGAGTAGCGCCGCCCTTCCATCATGCGCCCGGTGAATTCGTCAATAATGATAACCTTGTCGTTCTTGACGATGTAATCCTTGTCTTTCTCGAAAAGTTTATGGGCGCGAAGAGCCTGGTTCAGGTGATGAACAATCGCCACATTCTCCACGTCATAGAGATTGTCGCCCTTAAGAAGGCCTGCCTCATCCAGTACCCGCTCGATATCTTCGGCGCCATCCTCCGAAAAGCCAACGGTTTTTGTTTTTTCATCGACCTCGTAGTCGTCGTCCTTGAGGTTCGGGATCAAAGCATCGATGGCGAGATAAAGGTCGGAGGAATCCTCGGCCGGACCGGAAATAATAAGAGGTGTCCGCGCTTCATCGATCAGGATACTGTCCACCTCATCGACAATGGCATAATGAAAACCTCGCTGCACCATCGCTGATTTCTCATACTTCATATTGTCGCGAAGGTAGTCGAAGCCGAATTCGTTATTTGTGCCGTATGTTATGTCGGCCTGATAGGCCGCCGCACGTTCCTGTTCATCAATACCATGAACAATACAGCCGACTGTCAGGCCGAGCATAGAAAATACCTGTCCCATCCATTGTGAATCACGCCGGGCGAGATAATCATTTACAGTCACGATATGCACACCCTTGCCGGTCAGGGCATTAAGATAGGCAGGCAGGGTGGAGACAAGTGTCTTACCTTCACCGGTTTTCATTTCGGTGATCTTGCCCTGATGAAGAACGATGCCACCAAGAAGCTGGACATCATAATGGCGCTCTCCTAGAGCGCGGGAGGCTGCCTCTCTCACGCAGGCGAAGGCTTCGGGTAGAAGATCATCGAGCGTTGATCCTGCCACAAGGCGATCTTTGAATTCCTGGGTCTTTGCCAATAGTTCGCTGTCGGACAATGGCTTGATCTTATCTTCAAACGCATTGATTTCGTCAACTTTGGTTCGAACAAGTTTAAGTGCCCTGTCATTCGGTGACCCGAATAACTTCTTGGCAAAGGAACCGAACATATCTGACTAAACTCCAGTCATGGGTTGTTTTTTCTGGGTGCGCTGTTTCGTGCGCAGAGGTTATGTCTTAAATAGTCTCACTTTGAGGGCAAAACCAGCTTAATAAATATTCAGACAGATAAGGGGCAAGCGCAGTCATGTCAATCTATCCGGCGCGGAAGGGGCATAAAGGTGTCGGATTTAATGGTAAAAATATGGAAAAAACCAGTTCCCGAGGAACAAAGGTTGTTATGAGTTGAAATATTACTATATTCGCTTGAAATCTTCGCCTGCGGGAGCTCAGTAACTTGCTCCTAACCGCATATAATATTAATCGGGGTTCTAATACTATGAAATCACTACATTATTTCGCTCTGGCGGTAGTCGCCGTGCTTTGTCTGGTCATCGGATATTACGTTGGCACACAAAGTGGCGCGATACCCGGCCTGGATATGGTTGCCTCGGATGATATGAAAACGGAAGAGACCAAGGCATCCGAAGAACCGGATAGCGAAGTCCTGGCAACCGTGAATGGGGAAAATATAACAGAGGCGGATGTTGCGACTCTTTATAGCTCCCTGCCACAGCAGTATCGTCAGGCGCCAATGGCTATGATCAAGGAACAGCTGTTACAGCAATTGATCAGCATGGAAGTCATCTCCCAGGCGGCCGAGAAAGACAATCTGCATGATAGCTCTGAATACAAGGATCGGCTTGACGCTGTGCGGACGCAGCTAATGCAGGAATTTTATATCAAATCCAAGATTGATGAACTTGTAACGGATGAGCTGCTGCAAGAAGAATATGAAAAGAGCATTGCCGGTTTTACACCTGAAGAACAGCTGCATGCGCGACATATTCTGCTCAAGACAGAACAAGAAGCCAATGATGTAATCAAGTTGCTGGATGACGGTGGCGATTTTGCCGAGCTTGCCAAAGAATACTCGACTGGCCCCTCTGGTCCGAATGGTGGTGATCTCGGTTATTTTGCAAAAGGCAGCATGGTGCCGGAATTTGCAGATGCGGCCTTCAATCTGGAAAACGGTGAGTATACGAAAGCGCCTGTAGAAAGTCAGTTCGGCTTTCATGTCATCAAGGCTGAGGACCGCCGCAATACCGAACCGCCAACCTTTGAAGAGAAGAAACCTGAGCTTCGTTCCAAGGTAAGCAATTCGGTGATAGACGAGCTGATTGAAGAATTGAAGGCGGATGCCTCCATTCTCCTGATGACGCCGGCTGAGGATGAAAAAGCAGCGGAAGAATCGCAGGAAAATTCGTCTACGGAAGATACGAAAATGGAAGACGACAAGAAAGAGTAAGCGGCTTTCGTGTTTTCAAAAAAAGGCCCGGAACTTCCGGGCCTTTTTTATATGATCTAGTGTTTCAGCTGTTTGTCGCGGGAAGCCAGGGAATCTCGTTTATTTCGACACCTTCCTCGCTTAATTCCCGACTTTCCTCCGCCGTCGCCTCTCCGTAAATGCCGTGCTTTTCCACTTCGCCATAGTGAATTCTACGGGCTTCTTCGGCAAACCGTGTGCCCACATAATCGCAATTTTCTTCAACTGTTTTGCGAAGTTGTCGAAGAGCAGACATAACCATGGCGGCCTGATCCGATTCCTGGCTGGCAGCTTTTTCACGCTTTGATCTCTTCGTTGTTCCTTTGCGTGGGACGGACGGTGCCATCGGTGCCTTGCTCACAGTCGTTGATCCGCATACGGCACAAATCACATCGCCCGCGTCCGCTTGCTCGTCAAAGGTCGCGCTGTTTTTAAACCATGCTTCAAATACATGGGTATTTTCACACTTAAGGTCGTATTTAATCATCTGCAAAAAACGGTAAGTAGTTGAAAATATCTTCTATTAAGAAATAATCGTTTTCCCGTTAAACACAAGTTTTTAATCTATAGAAGCAAGGTGTCGGCATGCGCTCAATATCACCATGGATTGAAAAACATGTGAACCTTATCCCGAAGGATCAGGCTGTTATCGACGTGGCATGTGGCAATGGTCGCCATAGCCTGTTCTTTTTGGAACAAGGGTATGAGGTTACTGCTGTTGACATTGATACGTCAGCGATTGCGGGCAATGAAGGACGAAGCGGCCTATCGATAGTCCAGGCTGATCTTGAAGGGGCGCCATGGCCTTTCAGACCCGAGAGCGTTGGTGCAATAGTCGTCGTAAATTACCTTTGGCGCCCCTTGTTTTCGCATCTTCGTGAAACCCTCAAACCGGGAGGGATTCTGCTCTACGATACATTTGCGCAAGGGAACGAAAAATATGGGCGACCCCGGAATCCGGATTTTCTGTTGATGCCGGGAGAGCTCTCAGAACAATTGAGCCAGAACTTCGATATAATTGATTCATTCGATGGCTATATAGAAAACCCAGTCCCGGCCTGTCGTCAATCCATCGCCGCAAGAAAACGGACCTGATCAGGGAGTCTTATTCAGCCGCATCGGAAACCGACTCGGGTGCCTGCAAGGTGAAGTCTACAATATTGCTTAAATTCGGAACCTGGCGGCGGCGCTTTTCTGCTTCCGCCAGATCTATTCTTGCCGTGATGAAGCCCGGCTCGTTACCGCCATCGGCGAGCACTTCCCCCCAGGGATCAATAATCAGTGAATGACCATAGGTGCGCCTTTTCTCTGAATGTTGTCCGCACTGGGCAGGGGCAATGACAAAAGCGCCATTTTCAATCGCCCGCGCCCGCAACAGGACATGCCAATGCGCTTGGCCAGTCGTCGCCGTAAAGGCCGCCGGGACGGTCAGGACCTTTGCGCCATTTAATGCCAATTGCTGGTAGAGATGGGCAAACCGCACATCATAACAGACTGAAAGGCCGAACGTTCCCCATGTTGTTTCCGCGAGTTGCGCCTTGTTTCCCGGCGCATAGGCGCGACTCTCTTTATGGCTTTCTCCGTTGCTAAGTTCCACATCGAACATATGGATCTTGTCATATTGCGCGGCAATGCCGCCATCGGGCCGGATCAGGAAAGACCGATTAGCGAGGCGATCATCATCGGGTTTCTTGATAACAAGAGAGCCCGCCAGAATCCAGGCGCCAGTTTCTTCCGCCAGTGCGCGGAAGGACTTCAATGTAATATCATCCTCTTGATATTGTGCTTTGGCGCGCGCTTCCGCCTTATTCGGTTCCAGCATATTCGTTACTTCCGGTGTCGCAATAAAGTCAGCGCCCGCACTCACTGCTTCCCGGATCAGCGTCGTTGCAATATCAAGGTTTCCCTGCACATCGCCTGTGCTCGTCATTTGTATGCAACCTGCGGTGAATGAAGACATGTTATCCTCCTCTCGGGATCAGTTGATTCCCAAAATATGGTCCAGAGTTCCTTTGGCATCGAGCATATGGATCATATCACTATCGCCAATATGCTCCCCATCGACAAAAATCTGCGGAACTGTATAAGCGCCATGGGCCCGTCGGGTCATTTCCTCCCGAAGATCTCCGTCCACCGTTACGTCAATTTCCTTGTAATCGGCCCCCTTGTTATTCAACAGCTTTTTTGCGCGGGAACAAAAGGGGCAGAACATCGTTGTGTATATTTCTATGTTTTTCATCAAGTGCTTCTTAAAAAATAAAGGACATGCCGGTATGATTTTATCATATAATGTTATTTGCTGCTCTGACAACGCGGCTGAAGGTTAAAACATCTACATTCAGAGCTCCGGCATCAAGCAGGCATTTGCTGCAGGCCTCAACCGTGGCCCCTGTTGTCAGAACGTCGTCTATTAGCAGAATCCGCGCCCCTTTTAACTGTGAAATGCGGGCCGGATTTATCTCGAATGCGCCGCGCACGTTGCGGAATCTGGCCCGCGCGCTCAATCCACCTTGCGTTCTGGTATGATGCTTTCGTATGAGAAGGTCGAGTATAGCAGGCTTGTCGCCTAGCTTTGATAATTCCCGGGCGAGCATCGCCGACTGGTTGAAGCGTCGCTGGATCAGCCGCTGCCGATGTAACGGAACAGGGCATATCATATCACAACCGTCAATCAGGCTCAGCCCGGCGCGATTCATCCACTGTGCGAAGGTCGGAGCCCGGTTCGTCTGGTCCGAATGTTTATAGCCAAGGATCATATCCCGGCTTGCCTCATCATATTTGAGAACAGCGCGCGCCTTGGAGTAGGCCGGTGGCCGTTTGAGGCAGGCGGCACAGATCATGCCGTCGCCCGCGTGATACTCAAACGGGTAACCGCAAATATCGCAGAATGGAGCCGAGATATAAGTCATTTCAGGCCAGCAGCGACTACAAAGATTACCAGGGCTGTCGATTGGCTCAGAACAATTTACGCAGCCTGGCGGAAAGACGGCATCCAGTGCCGTCTTTTGCATGTGACGAATAATTTGGCGGGCTGAAATGGGCATGTCCGCAAAATTATACGGTAAACATGATGGAAAATATATCTCAAAAAAAGGCAGGGTAACGACATATACTCTAGGTAATTGTGTCCCCATTTAGAAAATGCCATAAGGGCAAAATGAGAAAATCAACCTCGTTAATAGATCCAGATCATATTCTGTTTGATCGCAGAGCAGTGGCGGATCATCGCCGCCGCGCCGCCCGGATAGACTGGCCGCGGCACCGGTTCTTGTTCGACGAGGTGGCCGCGCGATTGGCCGAACGGCTGCTGGATATCAATCATGATTTCGGGCTAGCTCTCGATCTTGGCGGAAGGGGGGGAGGATTTGCGGAACAGGTGATCTCCTTGGAGAAGGCACAACGTGTCATCCGCACCGATATATGTGAAGACATGTTGCGCGAGGTAAAAAACGCTGCTGTTGTATTAGACGAGGAGTTTTTACCCTTTAAGCCCGAGACATTCGATCTTGTAGGGAGCGTACTAGCCTTGCACTGGACGAATGATCTGCCCGGTGCGCTCTCGCAGATACGAAGCATACTTAAGCCTAACGGGTTGTTCTTAGGGGCGCTGCTTGGCATCGACAGCTTGCAGGAATTGAAATCCTGCCTTTTTGAGGCAGAATCGGAGATTAAGGGGGGCGTTAGCCCCCGCGTTTCGCCTTTTACAGAAGTTCGGGATGCCGGAGCGTTGCTTCAAAGGGCAGGGCTGGCCTTGCCGGTGACAGACACAGAGATGATCACACTAAAGTACGAACATCCGTTCGCTCTTATGCGTGAATTGCGCGGAATGGGTGAGGCAAATGCCCTCATGGCGCGCCAGAAAAATTTCACCGGCAGCAAAGTCCTGATGCGCGCGGCGGAATTATATCTGGATCGCTATGCCGACGAGGACGGTCGAGTGCCCGCGACATTCCAGATAATATACATGACGGGTTGGTCACCCCATGACAGCCAGCAACAGCCGTTGCGGCGTGGCAGCGCAAGGCATAGTATGAGCGATTTTCTCGAAAAATAATGTCTATTGCCGCAATGAGGTCGCGAAGAAAACCAAGCACATCATCGGCAAAACACAGGGTCGGCTCAAGAAAATTATGAACCGAAATCTGTGCTTAGAATAAAAGTAGTTGATCTAAAGCAGTTTTTGGTTTGTAATTTCTAATGTAGACTTGACGAATGTCGAGGCATCTGGTGCCTGCCTTAATTTCGAGCTCAAGATATTGAGATATGGTCTACATGGGCCGGCCTTTGGATGAGGAGAAAGTCCAAATGCCGGCCTTTTTAGTTTAGAACATTTTACTTGGAGGCTTTCTGCTACAGCAGGTCGCGGAGCATGGCGATCAGGGGTATATCGGCCGGAGGCATCGCAAAATCCCCAAGTCTTTTCACGCGCACCCATTTGAGGGTTTGGCCTTCAATCGGGCGAGGTGATCCGCTCCAACGTCGACAGACGTAAAGTGGCATCAATAGATGGAACTTTTCATATGTGTGGCTCGCAAACGTAAAAGGCGCAAGACAGGCCTCCGTCACATCGATGGCGAGTTCCTCTTTCAGCTCCCTTATAAGGGCAGCTTCCGGTGTTTCTCCTGCCTCGACCTTGCCGCCCGGAAATTCCCAGAGCCCGGCCATGCTTTTTCCTTCGGGACGCTGGGCAATCAGGACGCGGTTGTCGTCATCAACGAGCGCAACGGCAGCAACAAGAACAGTCGGAAAAGACATCACAGGGCTCTTAACTTCGGTAATCGGCATTAATCTCGATATAGCCATGCGTCAGATCACAGGTCCAGGCAAAAGCGGAACCCTTTCCAACTGCGACATCCACCTCAATCAGGATCTCCTTGCCCTGCATATGCGGCATGACATCCGCTTCGCGGTAAGAGGGTGCACGGACGCCATTCTCGGCGATCAGGATACCGCCCATCCGGAGGTTCATTTTGTCACGATCCGCCTTTTCGCCTGATTTACCGACGGCCATAACAACCCGGCCCCAGTTTGCATCCTCCCCGGCAATCGCCGTTTTCACAAGCGGGGAATTCGCAATGGCAAGCGCGATAGTCTTTGCCGAGGCATCACTTGCTGCACCACTCACTTTAACCGTGATGAACTTGCTCGCGCCTTCCCCATCGCGGGCGACCTGCTGCGCCAGGTCCGTCATAATCTCCAATAATGCGCGTTTGAAATCATCGAGGAGAGGGTTTGCTGTTTGTTGCGAAGAATCATTTTCAGCGGCGCCGGTCGCAAAAAGAATGACAGTGTCACTGGTGGATGTATCTGAATCCACAGTAACGCAATTAAAGCTTTTCTCATTCGCTTCCGATAATAATTCCTGCAGGACATCTGCGGGGATCACCGCATCTGTAAACAGGAAGGCAAGCATGGTCGCCATGTCCGGCGCGATCATTCCGGATCCCTTTGCAAAACCTGCAAGCCAGACTTTTTTCCCTCCGATGGTGGCCCGTGCGACGGCCCCCTTGGCGAAGGTATCGGTAGTCATGATGGCTTTTGCTGCCGCTTCACCCGCTGCAGAAGATAAGTCTTCGGCAAGGCGAGGAAGAAGTTCAGTGATTTTCTCCGTCGGGACGGGTTCGCCAATCACGCCGGTAGACGCGATATAAATCTGCTCCGGTTTGGCGTTGAGCAGTCCGGCTGTTGTCGTTGCCGTTTCTTCCACCGTTTTACGACCCGCCGTGCCGGTAAAGACATTTGCTATACCGGCATTGACGACAAGTCCCCGTGCGGTGCCTGTGGACAGGATCTCACGGTCCCAGTCAACCGGGGCGCCCGGCATGGAGTTCTTTGTGAAAACGCCGGCGACGGTTGTCCTGTCAGAGAATTCAGCCAGCATGACGTCATCGCGGCCTTTATAGCGCATACCTGAATTACCGGCGGCAAATCGCACGCCTTTGATTTCCGGAAAATCGGGAAACGCAGCAGGGGCAAGCGGTGACGGTTTCAGTGACATGTCAGTTCTCATTACATCTAAAAGCTACCCAATAGGGCAAATTGATCGGTGCGGTCAATTCGGTTTTAGCGTGATTATGCGGGTTTTGCAGCAGCAAGTAGATAATTGATGCTGAGATCCTTGCTGATATGCCATCGATCTTCGAACGGGTTATAAGTCGCGCCGGCAATATCCTTGACCGTGAGATCATTGCCACGAACAAGGCGGGCGACTTCCGAAGGTTTCAAGAATTTTCTCCAGCTGTGGGTCCCCTTGGGCAGCCATCGGAGAACATATTCTGCGCCGACAATCGCAAAGGCGAAGCTTTTAGCTGTGCGATTCAATGTTGCCACAAACATGATGCCGCCGGGTTTGAGCATGGTGGCGCAGGCCTCAATAAAGCCTTCAATATCGGCGACATGCTCAATAACCTCCATGTTTAGGATAACATCGAATTTCTCTCCTGATGCGGCGAGTTCCTCTGCCGTCGTATGGCGATAGTCGATATCAAGACCGTTTTTTTCGGCATGGAGCGCCGCAATCTGTATATTTTTCCGGGAGGCATCCGCGGCGATTACGTCCGCACCCAATCGCGCCATCGGTTCAGACAGCAATCCGCCACCGCAGCCAATGTCCAGAACTTTCAATCCGGTAAAAGGCTTCAGCTTGACCACCGCATCACCTGTTTGCAGGCCAAAATGAGCAACGACCGTATCGCGAACGTAACCAATTCGAATCGGATTGAATTTATGCAGGGGCTTGAATTTGCCGTTCTCATCCCACCATTCTTCGGCCATGGCCTCGAAGTTGGCAATTTCATCTGGATCTACCGATTTTGCCTTCACTGCGTCGTTCATAATTGCCTCTTCATCGGACGCCATAAAAATGTCAGCCTTATTGTATTAAATTCGCCGCGGAGCTTGCCCCGCAGGCCTCCTTAAGTATATGTATACGCTGCTTTGGAGCCAAAGGGCAAATGTGACTACATACATCTTTTTTTGAACCCTTGCCATGGGGCAGGGGGAGGGGTAATGCGGCCATGGCGCGGCTGGTGATGAAATTCGGGGGGACCTCGGTCGGCACGGTAGAGCGGATCAAGAATGTTGCCCACAAGGTAAAAAGGGAAGTTGATGCCGGTCATGAGGTGGCGGTTGTCGTATCCGCGATGTCCGGTGATACGAACCGGCTGGTTGATCTCGTCTCTGATATCTCTGTTTTGCACGATGCTCGGGAATATGATGTCGTTGTCTCCAGCGGCGAGCAGGTAACTGTTGGCCTTCTGTCGCTTGCCCTTCAGGGGCTTGGCATATCGGCACGATCATGGCTGGGTTGGCAGGTCCCGGTTAAGACGAATGCCGTTCATAGCGCCGCTCGGATCGAAAGCATAGATTGTACAGAGATTATCAAGCGATTTGAGGATCAGCAGGTGGCCGTCTGTGCCGGTTTCCAGGGGATTGGCTCGGACAACCGGATCACGACGTTGGGCCGGGGCGGTTCCGACACTTCCGCTGTTGCGCTGGCCGCAGCTCTTAAGGCGGATCGTTGTGATATTTACACGGATGTGGACGGTATTTATACCGCCGATCCACGGATCGCGACAAAAGCCGCCAAACTTGATAAAATTACCTATGAGGAAATGCTGGAGTTGGCGTCCCTCGGCGCCAAGGTCCTTCAAACCCGCTCCGTCGAGATGGCAATGAAGCACCGGGTGAAGCTGCAGGTACTCTCAAGTTTCGAAGATTTACCGGGAACATTGGTTGTAGATGAGGAAGATATCGTGGAACAACAGGTTGTGAGTGGCGTTACCTACACCCGTGATGAAGCCAAGGTGACATTGCAACAGGTCGCAGACCGACCGGGGATGGCAGCGCTTGTCTTTGGCGCGCTGGCAGACGCAAATGTCAATGTGGACATGATCGTTCAGAATGTCTCCGAAGATGGCAAGGCCACGGATCTTACCTTTACTGTTGGTCGCAAGGAAATGAACCAGGCGCTTGCCGTTCTGGACCAGCTGAAAGATAAGGCCGCGTGCAAAGCCATTGTTCCCGATCCGAATGTTGTGAAAGTGTCTATCGTCGGAATGGGGATGCGTAGTCACTCTGGTGTGGCCAAGACCATGTTTTCTGCGCTTGCGGAAAAAGGGATTAATATTCAGGTGATTTCAACCTCTGAAATCAAGGTCAGCGTGCTGTTGGCTGAAGAATATACGGAACTTGCAGTGCGAACTCTTCATACTGCCTTTGGACTGGATGCGGCGTAAGATGGACAAGATGATGAAGAACGGGCCTCAGACGATCGAGATGGCCTGGAAGCGAGGTTGTGATTTCCTTGGGACTAAATACGCGATTATGGGCGGGGCGATGTCCTGGGTTTCGGAGCGTAATCTGGTCGCCGCAATTTCAAACGCCGGGGGATTTGGGGTTATTGCCTGTGGAGCGATGACGCCAGAATTGCTTGATGCCGAAATCAAGGGAACGCAAGCCCTTACGAAAAAGCCGTTCGGTGTAAATCTGATCACCATGCACCCCGATCTCGACAAACTCGTTGACACCTGCCTCGCTAACGATATTGGACATGTGGTGCTTGCGGGCGGCGTCCCGTCGAAGGAAACCATTTCCAAAATCAAGGAGGGTGGGGCCAAGACCATTTGTTTTGCGCCAATATTGGCGCTTGCCAAGAAGCTGATCCGCACGGGCGCAGATGCTCTGGTCATTGAAGGGATGGAAGCCGGCGGGCATATCGGGCCAGTCTCGACCAGTGTGTTGGCGCAGGAAATCCTGCCGCATATTACGGAAGTGCCTGTTTTCGTGGCGGGCGGCATTGGCCGCGGTGAAGCGATCGCAAATTATCTGCGGATGGGGGCATCCGGCTGTCAGTTGGGCACAATGTTTGTGTGCGCACATGAATCCATTGCCCATCCAGATTTCAAAAAAGCGTTTATTCGTGCGAATGCCCGTGACGCGGTCACAACGGTTCAGGTGGACCCCTTGTTTCCGGTTATCCCCGTGCGTGCTCTCAATAATGAAGGTGGCAAGAAATTCATTGAGACACAGCATGCGGTGATTGCGAAGTATAAGTCCGGTGAGTTGGATCTTGAAGCTGCACAGCTGGAAATTGAGCATTTCTGGGCAGGTGCATTGCGTCGGGCCGTTATTGATGGCGATGTTGAATTCGGCTCTGTCATGGCGGGTCAAAGCGTGGGCATGGTCAAGAAAGAGCAATCAACGACGGAGATCGTCGAGGAACTGGTTGCGCAGGCCCGTGCAGCGCTTGCGGGTTCTGAAGTGGAGAGGAATACCTCATAAATGAGTGGCCTCGGCATCAGCGCGCCCAGATTGCTTCTACGCAAGCTCCACCAGGTTATGGCGGGGCATGGCGATGCGGAACAACGGCTGAGTGAGATTGTCCGCCTGATTGCAGGTAACATGATTGCCGAGGTCTGTTCTTGCTATCTCAGGCGAGCTGGCGACGTACTGGAGTTGTACGCAACTGAAGGCCTTAAAAAGAATTCTGTACATCAGACCCGACTTCGCTTTGGAGAAGGTCTGGTAGGTGACATCGCCGCCCGGGCCCGACCGCTTAATCTTTCGGACGCACAATCCCATCCGCAGTTTGCCTACCGCCCGGAAACAGGCGAAGAAGAATACCATTCCCTGCTTGGCACACCAATATTACGTGGAGGACGGGTAATCGGAGTTCTGGTAGTCCAGAACCGCACCCGCCGTATCTATACAGATGAGGAAGTGGAGGCCCTACAGACCGTTGCGATGGTTGTCGCGGAACTCGTCAGTTCCGAAGAGATGGTCGCATCGACGGAATTTTCCGACACCGCCGGCAACGCGACATTGCCGCATCACGTCAGCGGGAAGGTTCTAGCAGAAGGGTTGGCGGCAGGCTATGCGATGCTGCATGAACCCAGAATAGAAGTGCTGCGGACCATTTCTCAAGATCGGGCAAAAGAGCTGAACCGTTTGACTTCCGCTATAAGCGCCCTGCAAAGTTCGGTTGACAAGCTATTGCTGGCGACCAACACAATATTGACGGACGAATCAAAGGATATCTTTGAAGCCTATAAGATGTTTGCCCATGACAAGGGCTGGCTAAAAAAATTACATGATGCGGTTGGGACCGGTCTTACCGTCGAAGCTGCGATCAAGCGTGTACAGGATGATACGCGGGCCCGGATGAAGGAAATCAATGACCCTTATCTACGGGAACGGCTGTCAGAACTCGATGATCTAGCTAACCGCCTATACCTGCATCTTGATGGAAGGGTTCAGATCGACCGCCGCAACCTTACCAAGGACACGGTGGTGATTGCGGCTAATATGGGAGCTGCGGAATTGCTTGACTATGACCGTCGGCATCTGAAAGCAGTAGTATTGGAAGCCGGTACGCGGGCCAGCCACGCCGCAATTGTCGCCCGAGCTCTCGGGGTGCCGGTAATCGGTCAATGTGCGAGCATTCGTGAGAATGTGGAGCAGGGAGATTTTGTCCTTGTTGATGCGGAACATGGTCAGGTTTTCCTGCGCCCGGGTGAAGATGTCCAGGAAGCCTTTTCAAGAAGTCAGAATCAGCGCGAGCAGCGTCAGGCAAAATATGCGGCGCTCCGTGACAAACCTAATATATCAAAGGACAACATACCGCTTAGCCTGAACGTCAATGCAGGGTTACTGCTCGACATTGATCACTTTCCGGAATTTGGCGCGGATGGTATTGGACTTTTCAGAACGGAGCTGCAATTCATGGTGCGCTCCCAGATGCCGAAAGTAGATGAGCAGACTGAGTTGTATGCGCGTGTGCTGGACAAGATGGAAGGAAAGCCAGTCATCTTTCGGACACTGGATATCGGCGGTGACAAAATGCTGCCATATCTTAAAACTAAGGTGGAGGAAAACCCCGCGTTAGGATGGCGGGCTATTCGCATTGGTCTTGACCGACCAGCGTTGCTCCGGAGTCAGCTTCGGGCGTTGGTCCGAGCGGCGGCAGGACGGGACTTGTCCTTGATGTTTCCAATGATTGCGGAAGTGTCGGAGTTTTTGGAAGCAAAGGCTATCTTGAACAAGGAGATCGAGCGGGCGAAGCAAAAAGCGGGCGGCGCGCCGCTAAGTGTGAGAGTAGGCACCATGATCGAGGTGCCCTCAATTGTTTGGCAGCTGCCGCAACTTTTAAATGAGGTTGATTTTATCTCGGTCGGATCAAATGATTTGATGCAGTTCTTTTTCGCCGTTGATCGGGGAAACCCAAAAATCAGTGATCGGTATGACACATTGAGTCCGACCCTTTTGGCATTGTTCCGGAATATTGCCGAACAATGTGAAAAAGCAGATAAACCGTTCTCGATTTGCGGCGATATTGCAGGTCGGCCGTTGGAGGCGATGGCGCTATTGGGATTGGGTTACCGGAATTTTTCCATGTCCTCAGAGGCATTGGGGCGGATCAAGGAAATGGTGCTTAGTACAGATATCGGCAAATTGGAAAATTATGTTCGCAGTCTTTGTCTGTCGCGGGACCATTCCGTGAGGGATCAATTGCGGTCATTTGCCCGGGATCACTCAATCATTATATAAGAGATTGAAGTTTACCTAATTTTGCCGATAATGTCGGCAAAGCTGTTGTGACGAAATAGAAAACTGTATGTTTGGCGTTCGATTATGGCGAGAGACAGCAAGCGACGAGATGTCGTGACACAACCTAACTTGTTCGGCAGAAATGCGTCCAAGGGAAATAGGGTGTCATTTCAAAAAGCGGAGGAAATTATTGAACCGGAAGATGAAGCTCCCCTGACCGTTGGTGCACGGCTACGGGAAGCGAGGGAAGCGAGAGGGCTGTCGTTGCACCAGGTTGCGGATATCCTTCGCTTGCGCGCAAGTCAGGTCCACGCGCTGGAGGAGGGAAACTTTAACAGCCTTCCCGGGCAAACATTTGTAACCGGTTTCCTGCGATCTTATGCCAATTTGCTGGATCTTGATGCCGTTGCGATCGTAGAGTTGTATAAGCATGAAGAAGGCGATGGCCTCCGTGTTCCCTCACTTGCGTTTCCTGAACCTTCGACAGGGGGGCGAATGCCAGGTGCGGGTATATTGCTTGGAACGCTCGTTTTCGCTTTGATATTGTTGGCAGGATGGTTTTTTTATCAGGAAAGCGAAAGCCTCGATTTTGAGCGGGTTGCGGAATTGCCGGAACATCTGGCAAGCAAAATCCGTGATTTGGAGGTGATGGAGTCGGATGAAACCGCTGCCACTGCCAACGCGGTTTCAGAGAATGAGACTCCGAAGAACATGGCGGAGATTCTGCAGACCTCGCCGACCACTGAAGCCCCGGTAATTAATGATGAGAATGCGACAGTCCAGGCGGACAATGGAAATCGTGTGGCGGGAAACCCCGACGATATGACGCAGCAGCCGGAAGCGAGTTCTGAAGTAAATATGGAGTCGGATACCAATACCACTGTTGCGACAGAGCTTTCTCAGGATAATATGGATGCTGACGTTGCCACGACTGAAGAGACGGTAGTTCCGGCGTCTTCAGACTCAGTTTCCGCGGATACGACCGAAGTCACTGAAACTGCGCCCGCCGCAGAAAATGTGGAGAGCGAAACGGAGACGGCGGCAACGGTGTCTGATCCAGATGAGGGGGCTGAAACCCAGACAACGTCACCTCAGCAGACTGAAGTGACCACCGCCTATCCTCAGGATACATTGCAAACAGCAACACCCGGAGAGCCCGCAACGGCGACGGAGGGATCACCGGCGAGCCCGATGCCGCGGACATTCGGTGTTGAGAATACGGATGCCCGCGTTGTTCTACGCGCAACGGAAGAAAGCTGGGTTGAAGTGAAGGCAGAAGATGATAATCCGGTGTTATCACGGGTCCTTAATCCCGGTGACACCTATATGGCGCCGAATACGCCTGATCTTAAGCTGACAACCGGTAATGCCGGCGGACTTGAAATACGGGTTGATGGCAAGGAAATCAAATCGCTTGGCGGAACGGGCTCGATTATACGGGAAATACCGTTGGCGGCGGAGAGCCTGCTAGAAAACAACGGTTTGCAATAGCTATTGCTGTCTGCGAGTAGAGAATGAAACAATGGAATAACTTGTATTTTCCATCGTAAACAGCCATTTTAGGCGAAAATAGCGACTGCAGCATTTTTTGACGCCATTTTATAAAGTATGATCCCATGAGCATCAGACCTTACAGAGAGATAAACCGCCGGAAATCTCGCCAAATTTATGTTGGCGATGTTCCCGTTGGTGGTGATGCACCGATTACGGTGCAGTCGATGACCAATACGCTGACATCGGACGCCAAGGCGACGATTGCACAAATTCATGCGTTGGAAGAGGCAGGGGCGGACATTGTCCGGGTTTCCTGTCCGGATGAGGCAAGCACCGCAGCGCTCAAAGAGATTATCCGGGAGACGCGAGTTCCGATTATCGCGGATATTCACTTTCATTATAAGCGTGGTATCGAAGCAGCGGAGGCAGGCGCGGCCTGTCTCAGGATCAATCCCGGAAATATTGGTTCGCCTGATCGTGTGCGCGATGTGGTAAAAGCGGCGGTGGATCATAATTGTTCCATGCGGATCGGCGTGAACGCGGGCAGCCTTGAACGTGAACTTCTGGAAAAATACGGCGAGCCCTGCCCGGAAGCGATGGTGGAATCGGCGTTGAGCCACGCCCGTATTCTTGAGGACAATGATTTTTTCAACTTCAAGATCAGTGTGAAGGCGTCCGATGTCTTTCTTTCTGTTGCTGCCTATCAGGGGCTGGCTGACGCTTGTGACTATCCGCTTCATCTTGGCATTACGGAAGCTGGCGGGCTGTCATCCGGCACGGTAAAATCTTCTATCGGCCTTGGCATGCTGCTCTGGTCGGGGATTGGCGATACAATCCGGGTATCTCTCTCTGCAGACCCGGTGGAAGAGATAAAGGCTGGCTATGAAATTCTGAAGAGCCTGGGGTTACGACGCCGGGGCGTCACAATTATTTCCTGCCCGTCCTGTGCGCGGCAGGCCTTTCCCGTAATCAAGACCGTGGAACTGCTGGAACAGCGACTGGCGCATATCCAGACACCACTCACCCTTTCGATCATCGGCTGCGTCGTCAACGGCCCCGGTGAAGCGCGGGAGACTGATATCGGCCTGACCGGCGGCGGCAAGGACAATCATATGGTTTACTTGAGCGGTGTTACGGATCATAAAGTGGCAACCGGCGATATGGTGGACCATATTGTAGAATTGGTCGAAGCGAAAGCTGCTGAACTGGAAGCTTTGAATGCGGACGGTAATGTGGCTGAATCCCATGCCGTCCAGCGTATCGCCTGATCCTGCCTCGAAAGTATTTACTAAACGGAGAAAAGACGTGTCACTACCCCAGCCAGTCCGCGGCACCCATGACCTGTTGCCCGAGGATTTCGTACGTCACGTCCATGTGATCGGCACAGCGCGGGATGTGGCGGCGCGATTTGGCTATGCGGAGATGGCAACGCCGATTTTTGAGTTCACCGAGGTTTTCGCACGGACGATGGGTGAGAGCTCGGATGTTGTGTCGAAGGAAATGTATTCCTTTGAAAGCCGCAGCGGGGAAAGCATGACGTTGCGGCCTGAATATACCGCCGGGATTTGCCGTGCTTTCATCAGCAACGGCCTGCAACAGAATGTGCCCTTCAAAGTGTTCGCGGCCGGTCCGATGTTCCGATATGAACGCCCGCAAAAAGGTCGGCAGCGGCAGTTCCATCAGATTGATGTGGAATGCATCGGCGCTCCGGAGGCCAAGGCGGACATTGAGGTGATTGCTATCGGAGCGTCGATCCTGACGGCGCTTGGAGTGATGAAGGATTGCTCGCTTGAGATCAATACACTTGGCGATCAGGAAAGCAGACAAACTTATCGCGCTGCTCTCGTTGAGTACTTCAGCGACCATAAATCTGACCTGTCGAAGGACAGCCTAGATCGGCTCGGGCGTAATCCCCTTCGTATTCTCGACAGCAAGGATAAAGGTGATCGGGTTATTGTTGAGAAAGCGCCGTTATTCAATGACTATCTCAACAACTTCTCTAGTGAATTTTTCGATGAAGTGCTGGAGGGGTTATCACTGCTTGGGATTGACTACACGCTAAATCGGCGACTGGTGCGGGGCCTAGACTATTATACCCATACTGCCTTCGAATTTGTGACAACCGCGCTCGGGGCGCAAGGGGCAGTGATCGCCGGTGGACGCTATGACGGACTCATAGAGACGCTCGGGGGCAAACCAACTCCCGGAATCGGTTGGGCCGGCGGGATTGAACGTCTTGCTATGCTTATTGAGGATGTCCCGGCTTCCGTCCGTCCCATTGCCATTATTCCGGTCGGGGATGCGGCGGAGGCTATCGCGGCGAAACTCGCGTATCAATTGCGGCAGGACGGCCTTAATATTGAAATGGCGTTCAAGGGCAATGTTGGCAAGCGCATGAAGCGGACAAATAAGCTGAATGCCCGTGCAGCTGTCCTGATCGGTGAGGATGAACTTGCCCGCGACGTTTGTACTCTTCGCGATCTCGATCAGGGTGAGCAGCGTGAAGTTGCACTCTTGGATATATCAGCTGCGCTCAGCGCTCTCGATTAAGGTTAGGCAATGCTTCCCGAAGATAAGCTCAAAATGATCCAGTCCCGCTCCGAAGAGCTGGAAGCCACCATGTCTGGTGAAATGGGAGAGGTCGCGCCGGATGATTTCGTTCGGATGAGCCGGGAGTATGCCGAAATCAAACCTCTTGTGGAATGCATCCAGAAGTTTCAGGCAACCCGCGATGAACTATCCGGGCTACAGGAAATGCTGGATAGTCCGGACATCGATGCAGAAATGAAAGAGATGGCAGAGCTGGAGCAGGAGGAGTTGAAGGCGCTACTCCCTGATCTGGAGCATTCCATCAAGCTTCAACTATTACCCAAAGACGACGCCGATGAGAAAAATGCCATTCTTGAAATTCGGGCAGGAACGGGCGGTGAAGAAGCCGCACTTTTCGCGGGTGATCTTTACAGGATGTATCAACGATATGCGGAGAGTGAGGGCTGGAGCTGCGAGACTATGTCGCTATCGGAATCGGATCTTGGCGGTATCAAGGAAGTGATCGTAAAGGTCACCGGGCGTAACGTCTTTGCCAATCTCAAGTTTGAATCCGGGGTGCATCGTGTTCAGCGGGTACCAGAAACCGAAACCGGAGGGCGTATTCATACATCCGCGGCGACGGTTGCGGTGCTGCCGGAAGCCGAGGAGGTGGACGTACAAATCGCGGACAGTGATATTCGCGTGGATATTTTCCGGGCCTCCGGACCGGGCGGGCAATCGGTGAATACGACGGATTCTGCTGTTCGTATTACTCATATCCCGACGGGCATTGTTGTGCAGCAGCAGGATGAGAAATCACAGCACAAGAATAAGGCCAAGGCCATGAGTGTTTTGCGTTCCCGCATTTATGAAGCGGAGCGTGCGGCGAAAGCGGCAGAGCGTTCAGCCACACGCAAGGGCCAAGTAGGGTCGGGAGATCGCTCGGAGCGAATTCGCACTTATAACTTTCCACAAGGTCGCCTGACGGATCACCGGATAAACCTGACTCTTTACAAGTTGGACAAGGTTCTCGCGGGCGAGGCACTGGATGAAGTCATTGACGCGTTGATCTCCGAAGATCAGGCGTCGCTCCTTGCCGAGATTGAAGGCGGCAACTGAGGGATGACCGAGAATGCGCTTGGCGCTGTTAAATCTGCTGCTGACGTCCTGAGGGCAGCTGGAGTGACGAATGCAAAGCGAGAAGCAACCTTGCTGCTCGCACATGCAATCGGTGAAGATTCAGGCTTTTTGCATAGGGAGCCGGAACGCCACCTGACAGTGCAGCAGAAAGAAACATTTGACCGTTTAGTCGAGCGACGTTCGAAGCGCGAGCCTCTATCACATTTGACTGGGCATCGGGAATTCTGGAGCCTTGATTTTCTTGTCACGGCGGATGTGCTGGATCCCAGAGCGGACAGTGAAACACTGATTGAATCGGCACTGGCACGTTGCGAAGATACTTTTAAACCGCGACGGATCCTCGACCTTGGAAC